>QWCT01000794.1_pt1 | contig 18706 bp, 16 predicted proteins | sample 1972681 | NCBI WGS metagenome assembly QWCT01 (sample SAMN09866701, study PRJNA288562) | Human oral metagenome isolate pre3_saliva, whole genome shotgun sequencing... | isolation source: mouth | host: Homo sapiens | place: USA: California | reverse complement strand
ATCGGGAGATCAGCCTCAGGAACATGGTGTGCGCGCGCTTCTTGGGAATCACGTAGGTAGGAACAATGATCGTGCCGCCCGGGCGCACGACCCGCTTGATCTCCTTGAGCGCATCGCCCGGTTCAGGCAGCAAATGGATGACATTGCCCGCCACGACGGCATCGAACGAGTCGTCCGCGTAGTGCAAGTCGGTAATATCCGCCTGCTCGACGACGACGTGCGGGAACCGTGCGAGCTTCTTGCGTGCCTGCTTGAGCATCCCCTCCGAATAGTCGGTCGCGATCACGGAGGCACATGTGGGGGCGATGGCTGCGGTGATCGCGCCCGTGCCGCACGCACATTCGAGCACGGTGTCACCGGGGTGAATCAACCGGGCAACGGCTGTCCCCGTCGCTGCGTACACTGCCCGATTCGCCGTGTTGACGACGACGTCATAGAGAGGGGCGACCCGATCCCAGATCATCTTGTTCCTCCACTATCGAACAAAGTGACAGGTCAACGAAAACCTAATGATACCCGAGTTCCAGAAATGCTCGAGGTGACTGCAAGGCATCTGCCAGAAGCCCCGCCCGAGCAAGACCCACCACTTTGGCCACAGTCCTTGCCTGACAGTTGATCACCCGCTCCGGATTATGCTCAATATCGGTGAATGCATCGAACATCATAACCTGCTCAACGAGCTTGTCATGACGGCAGAGTGCAGACGCGTACAACCAGTCGTAAAAATAAGTCTTCGGCTCTAACGGGAATTGATCTGTCAAATACTTGAATCCAACAAGCTCTCCACTTTCCCTCAATCGCCGATCTGTTTTTGCCGCACGACTCGAGGCATTGAACAGATCAACAAATGGTCCCCCATGCAGAAATACTTTTGAAGCCTGGAAAGCACATTCCACACTGCAACTTCCACGTCCTGGATACTCAATCATCACATTGAACGCGCTTAACTGAACTCCAATGTCTTTTTCGCTCTTGGACGACACCTCCAGAACGCGCGACGAAGGAAACCTAGCCACATACGACGCATGCAAACTCGCAATCGAACGCTGCTTCTGCTGAATAGAAGATCCGGGAAAGTACTCAAAATCCAGAAATACTTCCGAAACATACGGTTTATCAGAGTCAGGCACAAAGACAGGCCTACGCGCCATGACGAACTCCTTTCTCGCTTAACACAGCATTCCGATCAAGGAAAGCCAAAACACTCAAACTCTCCAGAATCTTCACTTCCACTGACCGCAAATGCTTTCACACGTGTTCAGTCTGCGCAACCTTGCGCGCTCATGTTACGAATGTGTGCCTCACAAACAAGTTGCCTCGTTCCTCTGTGAACCCATCCTGGCATCAGACTCTCTTTTTGTTCTTACGCGCGTTCGCGTTAGGTAGGCGCACCGAGTCCGAGGTGCGCGCGGACCGGAACGATAGCGGCGCTGATCGCGCCGGTGCAGCACGCACGTTCGAGGATGCAGTCGTCGCGTGCGACCGCCTCACCCATACCGTCGTAGGCGGCTCGGTTAAACGCGTTGCCGAAGAAGTCGTAGAGTGGGGCGACCTGGTCCCAGAACCTGCTCAGCACCTCCGTGTGCTTGTACATTGCGCGAGCCTTGAGCCGTCGCAATACCGGGAATGCTACCGCGCGCGGAGGCGGCGCCGGGGCGAAACGGAGTTCTGCGCATGGGGACAGATCCGCGAGGAAACACGCGGATAGGTTACGCGGATACGGATAGGTTAATAGGCTATCCGCGTGTTCGTAGCCTATCCGCGATCTCGCTTCCTATCCGCATCGTCAGTCCCAAAGCCGGGCGCGCTTACTAGGAACGGCGCGAGTGGACCAGTACGCCGAGGCCGTGGGCCGCGAAGCCAAGCAGGCTGTAGGCCACCCCGTAGATGAGGGCGCTCGCGTTGAAGAACAGGAACATCGGTGCCAGGAAGCACACGAATGGCGCGACCAACCACAGGAGGCTGAATCCCTCCTTCACACCGTCCCAGGTGGCGACGCACATCGCCAGGATCGGCAGGACCACCAGCAGGATCAGGAACGCGATGCTCTTCACGGCCTCGTTCGAATCCGAGACACGCGCGAAGCTGAACCAGAGTGCTGACACCAGCAGATAGACGCCGAAGAGCGCGACGATACGAATCCAGGTTGTTTTTGTCACCCACCTCATGACTCAATGATATCCGCGTTCTGCGAGGAATAATCCGTTTGACACATCAATCATGTATGCCTTGAGAAAGTCACACGACATCGAACGTCGCGGCGCGCACGAGGCTGCCAGAGGGCTACAGGCTAGGTGCAGAATCTGCCGAAGAAACCGCTCTTTTTCTCAGCGAGGGCGTACTCCTCGTCGGCATGGTTTCTATCGCACCACTGATCCGGGGGAACCTGTTCCTTCACCGAGTCGATGTGCTTGCCGCAGCCCTTCCAGGTGATCTTTCCGCATACCTCGCAGGTAGTGGGTCGACACATGATCGTCTCCTTCATTATCGCGCCTCGAGCCCCTCGTTGGACCCGCTGCATGGTGTTGCGAGCGTCCGCTCTCGGGCTGGTTGCGCAATCGCATGAGGCCAGTCGGAGGACTGAGTGCTCGGGTTTGTTGATCGGGACACTCCCGGTTGTGACTAGAGATTCTACTGCTTCGGACTCCGACGCGGGGTCGTATGCGAGGCAGGAATCCTCATGCTTATCCCTCCCCGGTGACCAGCACGGCCTCGGCCCGATCCCCGAGCCACGCCCGCAGCGTCTGGATACCGCCCGACAACATGGTGACGTTGAAGCCCGCATGATGCACGATGCGGTAACCGATCCAGGATCGCACGCCCGCGGCGCACATCACGACGAAGGGCTGGTCGCCGACGTTCTCGTCGACCCAGGCGCGGACTTCATCGAGGCGGTCGCGCAGCTGCGTGTGCGGGATGTTGAGGGAGTTCGGCATATGCCCCGCCGCGTACTCCTCCGGCGTGCGCACGTCCAGGACCGGCATCTCTTCGGTGAGGGCGTCCGGGCCAGTGAGGACGAGTTCGCCGGTCACCACGTTGTGGGCGAACATGCCGGTCTGGTTGACGGGGTCCTTGGCCTGGCCGTAAGGCGGGGCGTAGGCGAGGTCCAGGTCGATGAGGTCCGTCGCGCTCAGGCCGACCCGCATGGCGGTCGCGATGACGTCGATGCGGCAGTCCACGCCGTCGGCGCCCACGGCTTGCGCGCCGAGAATCTGTCCGTCGGTGCCGACGTGCATGAGGATGTGCACGGGCTTGGCACCGGGGAAATAGCCCGCGTGCTGGTTGGCGTGCGTGTGCACCGTGAAGTACTCCGTGCCCGAGGCGTCGAGGGCCTGGCGGTTAGCGCCGGTCATGGCGGCGGTAAGGCTCCCGACCCGAACGATTGCGGTGCCCTGGGGGCTCGGGATGGGGCGCGCGGTGGCTTCGCCGTGTTCGGCGTCGGCGATCGCGTCGGCAACGAGGCGTCCCCCGCGGTTCGCAGATCCGGCCAAGGCGACGGGACGGTCATGGTCGCGACCCATCGTGCCGTCGCCAATCGCGTAGACGTCATCGGCGCTAGTACGCCCGTGCTCGTCGACAAGGATGTAGCCGCAGCTGGTCTCGATGCCCGCGGCCTCGGCGAAGGCGGTGTCGGGGCGCACGCCGGTCGACAAGACGATGATGTCGGCGGTCAGGACAGTGCCGTCGGAGAGCGTCACTGAGTCGTGGTCGTCGCCGTGGGTGATGGACTGAGCGGCGACACCTGCATGGACGCACACGCCGAGGCCGCGCAGCTCCTGCGTGACCAGCGTGGCCATCTCGACCTCGAGGGGCGGCAGGACGTGCTCGGCGTACTCGACGAGGTGGATCTCGAAGCCTCTGTGCACGAGGGCCTCGGCGGCCTCGATGCCGATGAAGCCGGCGCCGAGGACGACGGCTCGCGTTCCCGAGGCCTCGCGCAGGGCGAGGGCGTCGTCGACCGTACGCAGGGTGTGTACGCGCGGGGAGTCGAGGCCGTCGATGGGCGGACGGGCGGCGAGCTCTCCGGGGGAAAGGATCAGGTGATCGTAGGCGAGCGTGTAAGCCTCGCCGGTCTCAGTGTCGGTGACCTGGACGCTGCGGGCGCCCGGGTCAAACGCCGTGACCTCGGAGTTGATGCGCACGTCCAAGTTGAGTGCGGCCTTGAGGGTTTGCGGGGTGTGGAGGAGGAGCTTGGCGGGGTCTTCGATCTCGCCGCCAACGTAGTACGGGAGCCCGCAGTTCGCGAAGGACACGTACTTGCTGCGCTCCAGCACGATGATCTCGGCGCCCTCGTCGCGCCTGCGCAGGCGCGCCGCCGCGCTCATGCCACCCGCGACTCCTCCAACGACTACTACTCGCATGTTCGACTCACTTTCTGGCTCAAGGGCTGGTCTTCTTCGACTGTTTTGATGATACCCCACAAAATGAATAGCAAGGAAAGGCAGCTGATCCATTACAAGACCAGACAGCTGGAATTTCTACCCTACCTACAGTCAAAATTAACAAGCACAAAAACGTTGCTAAATCAAACGCACACGACAACCCTTAAATAGATTTCGATAAATCCGAAAATTTTGGTCACATCTTTCGATGTTTGCGATACACCTTGATGAGGTCACCATCCATTTTCCACGAGCTTACGATCTTGAGCTGCTTGAGTCGTTCAAGAAGCGGAACTAAAGCATCAAACTTTTCGAACTTCAATGGAGACTGTCCACGCTCTGCAAGGTAAACATAATCACCACCGATATCAAACAGAATTCTAGCCAACTCTGAATGACTGACTGCGTCAAGATGGGGGACAAGAAGAGTCAGAACGAGACCAACATCAACTTGCGCATCAGCCATATCACAGACCACAGACAACGGCACCGAAGTACCAAGCGCACGAGCGCGCTTACCGAGAGCATTCAGCACTTCACTATCAAACCAAGACCTATAGGATTCAACATCTTGCAAGATTCGTTTACAGATTTCCGGCGATACGTCAGAATCCTGAAGAATTGACAGGAGGTCTCCTCCAACAACTTCTGGATTCATAAATTCAACAAACTTCGAGGATGCAAGAATATAGTCCCTGCGCGACGGCCAATCGAGTAGAAAAAGACGACGATAGGAATCGAGACAATCGCCGATCGAACCGCCTCGCATCAACAGAACAAGCAAACGGCCACTGTATGGCTCAAATTCGGAGACATCAAGGAGGTCCTTAAGATGCAGGCTATTCACCAACATCGCACGCACCTCCACAGATAGCGATTCTTCAACACTGTTCAATAGATGATATGCGAAGCGAGCCTTATCAACCTCTTTGACACCCTCTAAACCAATAATCGCTTCAGACGCGCTAAGAAGCAACGTAATCTCTTCGTCAATATCAAACTCATCAACATACCGCGTAACATTATTCCAAGTTGGCTCAAACCGTTCATACAATGCGAGATATTTCCAAGAAGACTTGCGGATCTGTGAAATATCAGAAACAGAGCAAACGGGTGATGCATCCCTAATCACGACATCAACACCGTCAGAACCCCTATCAAGTAGATCCTCAATAATTGGAATAAAGGAATTTCCGCGAGCAATCGTCTCGGAACATTCATCTACAACTCCAAGATACCTACTCAGATGGCTAACAACATACTCATAAGCAAAGTCACTCTCACCTCGAATCACATCCAACGCCAAGCTGTCCACTTCGCCACCAACGATGACCTTGAGGTTATCCGCATTAATCTCGTACAGGTTACGCTTAACAAATTCAGAAATAAAAGATCTTGAGACTACATTCAAACTAGATAGGATAACACCCGCACGCTCAAACAGATTCGCTACTCTCCGCACTATTTGTTCCGAATATTGAGAGGCCAGAACTTGAAATTCAGAATAATGGATCCGCAGATACTCACAAACACCGTCAGCTAACATCTGATCCGACTCAGCCAAGTTCGACAAAACAAGATTTACGTAATAGCTCCGCGACTCATCGGACAGATCCAGACGCAGGATAAGAAATTCTAGAACGCTCACAGTCAGCGCAGTTAGCCGTTCAACCAAATAGTCGGGGGACGAACCGCCGTTCAGGTACGACTGAAGGAAGCGCACCTGATCGGCACCACCCTCTTCAAGAGAGGCAATCATCTGGTCTGCAGCTTCTGAATCGTTTTCAATTAGCCAATTGAGAACCGTAATATTATACATCGCAGACTCATTCAGTCTTCGACTTCCACAATACGATATGATGGACCGAACTTCATCATCATTGAGATCATACTGAACGTCCGTAACGTTCCGATCAACATGATGAATCACGAAGTTCATCGCATTACATGTCATTCGTTCAGCATGAAACAACGATGAATATAGTACGTAGTTCTTGGTAATATATCCAGATTTGATCAATTCGTATGCTAAACCCGGACTCATAAGTTCACGAACATACGAGTCAAACGATTGCGTTGATTTTGTATCCGAAATAACCAAATCTGATCTATCCATCAGCTCCGCAAAGTCGGCAGCACGCAACGCGTTAATATCATCATCAATTGAAGTAATTTGCCGCTCTAGTTTATCATCATCCGAAGCCCGCCATGATTCAATGTTCAAACGTACACCTATACCACGTTCGACATTATCTTTCGTGAACCTGAAATGATCACCGTAAGGGCTACGCCAGACGAGAGCACCACTTTCGGGCACATCAATGAACTTGCGCCAAAATTTCACAGTCGCAATATCGACGCCCGCTTGCCCCTCAAACTCAAATGTACCATCCGCCAAATTCTCATCACAGCCTGCTGCTTCAAGCACACACTCAACATAGGCCTCCAAGTCCGAACTTAGCTGATTACTCCGAGAATCAAGTTCAGACATTTGCCCAATTTCATTTTTAAGTTTCGCCACACCGCCGGATAACTGATTGATGTTCCATTCCACAGTATGGCGACTTACACGATACAGATCATCAAGATCACTCACTCCTAGCCTAATTTTTTCAAAATCGGAAAGATGCGTGCTTTTATAGAGCATCATTGCAAACAACTGAGACTCACTCAGACCCAGCTCTGAACCACCATGGGCCATTATTTGTTCTCGAAATATCAAATGCTCATTTCTAACATTCTTCAATGTTCTCATATCTGGCACATACTGGGAGGCAAGATCAATGAGTTCATCATCTATGTCACACCCACTCTTTTTCATCATCTGATATAAGTGATCGCGCGCGCTTGCATGTGTTATGAACGGAACAACTGGAACAATTACATCAAAGAATTTTGTCCGATTATATCGAACGGATTCAGATTTCGCCCGATCCACTATTTCTCCACTGTCACTATCCACTTTACGTCCATGTTTTTTCAGCTCACCACGATCAAAAATACTATCTTTGATCGCATATATGAACCTAATCGGCCTTGAGACGCACTGCGACACGTTCAATATTGCATTTAACTCTTTGAGCGATTCGAAAATTGTCGCATCCTCAAAGCGATCAATGTCTTCAAATATGATTATATCGTAATCAGCAATCTCGAAGAAGTAGACGATTTCATCAAGATATTTATCAAAATACGTTCCCTCGTTTTCATTTAGCGAGACCGTTGCCGGCCCAGCAGCTACCTCTTTGATATTCAACTTACCATTCAGCAGATACTGAGCTGCAAAGACGAGGCAACTCGCTCCGAAGAATACTAGCAGTGTCATTGTTGGAGTTCCGAGGCGTCCTCCCAGAAGTTTTTCTGACAGCATTTCTACCCACCCGGTTAACACAAATGCTATCGTGATGATGACTCCTGTTACGCAACTTGTTCGCCACGCCCATTCCGGAGAAAATGCTTCGATTCGTCGAAACCGCGACAAGGGCATTTTTTGCGCACTCTCTCTATATAGCAGCTGCTTCACAACTTCCCGCTGAATTTTGTTTGTCGTTGTATCACCACTAGTGACAGCTTCATTCTCCGGATTTCGCCTGTTCACTGGGGCAAGCGTCGACAGCGAGACTTCAATACATCTTCCTTTGAGCAGGCTAGCAAACTGGCGCAAGATGCTACTTTTGCCGATGCCGTAACCTCCCGAGAGCGCGATGTTATGTACATTTTCATCTTCAATCGCGTCTAGCAACGCAGATACATGGACTTCATGCTCTTCCTCTAGGTACTGCGGGGTAAGCGGTTCAAGCTTGATAGGGGTGTTGCGGTCGTTGTGTTCGTTTTCCATCACTGTGCATCTTCCTTGGCGCGATAGCCAGCTCGATTATCAGTCACGTCGTACAGTCCCATCTTGCTAGTCGGCTATGACGCAACAGGTCTTTACTAGTTAGTCTACAACTAACACCGCTCTGTTCGCCTTTCGTCACAAGTCTGACTGTGGCAACCAATGGCTTCATACCTTCGTCAGTTTCACAGCGATTTTTTCGTTGCTCGAGTTTGGAGGCTGTTTCTTGTGAGGTCCTGATCCAACAAGATCGGTTGGCTATACATGCTCGAAGTACAGAAAACCCCGGGCTTCCAGCGGAAGCCCGGGGATGGGATATGTGGAGATGGGGGGAATCGAACCCCCGTCCGACGGCCGACCCCGAGGTCTTCTCCGGGCGCATCCTGCTATTGATTTCTTAGCTTGTGACGTCATGCAGGCCTGCTGTCAGCGAAGCTCAGTCGATGAAATGTCGGAGCGGACCCACCGACATGGCCCGCACCCAGTGGCCCCCTGAACGACGCCAGACACCAGGCTGGAGGCACCACCCGGGCTGACGGACTAAAGGTTCACGCGGCAATCAGGCGGCGAGAACGTAGTCGGTGCGGTTCTGTTCGGCACCTATTGGTTCGCACACAGCGTTTGCGAGTTGAGCGTGCGTTCTCGGCCCGCTTCCCCTCGATCGACGACCGCCGTCGAAACCGATCATCCCCTATTGAGTTCTTCAACTCACCGGCAAACAGACTGCCGGGTTGGATCTTCAACGAAATCCTAAGACTCATCGAAGAACCGCTTCCAACCGTTCGACCAGACATCCAAGAATAACCCCGCTTACGCGAAGTTTCAACAGCTAGCGCAATGCCAGCAAACGCAAGGTTTCAGCAGAAAGCGCACCACGCACGAAGCTGGCACCCGCTACCTGTACGCTACTTGTAGTTCGGTCGCTTCGTGTAGGCGCGCATCGCGCGTTCAGCTTCACGCTTATCCTGCGCCTCGCGCAAAGACTGGCGCTTGTCCCATTCCTGCTTGCCTTTGGCCAGCGCGATCTCAACTTTGGCGCGACCGCCGATGAAGTAGAGCTCCAGCGGGACGATCGTGTAGCCCTTGGCCTGCACCTTCTGGCCGATCCGCTCAATTTCTGAGGCGTGCAGTAGCAGCTTTCGCTTCCGCGTTGGCGCATGATTGTTCCAGGAGCCCTGCGCGTACATCGGAATGTTCGCGCCGTACAGCCATGCTTCGCCGTCTTTGACCTCAACCCACGAGTCGATCAGCGACGCGCGCCCCATCCGCAGAGCTTTCACTTCGGTACCCGACAGGACAAGACCGGCTTCCCACGTATCTTCGATCAGATAGTCGTGGCGCGCCTTCTTGTTCCGCGCGATCGTCTTCTTCGCGTCCAATGCAGCTTTGCGCTTCTCACCTTCGGTCAGCTTCGGCTTCTTCCAGTCTTTCGGTATCGTTCACCTCCTTTCTTTGATTGACGAGGCCGCGCCCCGCCACTCAAGGCGTTAATTCTAACGCGTCCGAGGGCAGGGGTCTTGCTCAAGCCTCGTAAAATGCCAGTATCAATGGAAGGCGGGGACAAGCTGAGCTTGTCCCCGCCTTCCGACTCAGCCAATCATCAGATCAGCGAGCCACATTGGCTTACAAGTACCCCATCGGGTCAACGCTCACGCCGTTCTGCAGAACACCGAAGTGCAGGTGGCAACCGGTGACATAGCCGGTCATGCCGACCTCGCCAAGCACTGTTCCGGCACTAACCGACTGTCCGGGCGAAACATAGATGCGTTGCATGTGCAGGTATTCGGTGATCACGGAGTTACCGCCGAGCATTCCGTGGTTCACGTCCACGTAGTTGCCGGCAGAGATACTGCTTGAAACATCCAGAACAACGCCGGTGATTGCCGTGCGCGTCTTGTCGTCGATGAACGAAGAAAAGCGCGCATCATCCAAAATCTGCGTATTCAGCGTGTCCACCAATTGCGCGATCGACAGGGTCTGACCAGCGGTTTCACCCCGATCTGTTGCCGTTTGCGCGCCGTGAATCAGGTAGGCAAGCGCGACGTGGTTCGTATCGAGCGAGCGACTTGAAGCGGTCAGCGCCGAAAGCTGTCCCAGCAGGGTCGTCATCTGAGTTGGGTGGCTTCAGGTGGTGGGTGCAGCGCCTTGAGTGTGTGGGGTGGTTGCTGTGGTGTTTCGCCGTTCTGGTGAGGTGCGGGATCTCGTTTTCGGTCTGTTGGTCCAGGGGGTGGCGGTCCGTCAAGTGCACAGGCGTGCGGGCGTGGCGGTCTGCACGATTCGCGGCTGAGCCAAGGATTGGGGGATGACGTTTCGTACAGGCCCTGTTGGTGGGTGGAATGGGTGTCCTGATCCGAGAATCGTCGCGGGGTTGACCCGAGGCGAGGGGCACGGGGCCCGCTTGACGATGGGGGCCGTCAGCTCATCGAGTTCTTACACCCTCAAGGACTGTCATTACGGACCATCGCCGCTCAGGTGGGAGCGTCGGCCTCGACGGTTAAACGCGAGGTGGATCGGATGCCGGGCGCGTATCAGGCGGCGCGAGCCCACGAACAGGCCAAGCACCTTGCGGCGCGCCCCAAAGGGTTGAAGATCGAGGATCCACAGCTCCGGTCTTTCGTGGTTGCCAAGCTCAACGAACACTGGCCCCCCTGCCAGATCGCGGCCGCCTGGATGCACGAGCCCGACAATGGGGGCATGACGATCAGCGCCGAAACCATCTACCAGGCCCTCTACGTACACGGGCATGCAAGCCTGCGTCACGAACTCAAAGTAGAGAAAACCTTGCGCTCGGGACACACGAGCCGCAAACCACGCTCCAAGCTCACTGTTGCCCGTTCGTCAGGCAAGTCGTGGGTCGAGGGCGCCAGGATCACCGATCGGCCCGAGGAGGCCGAAGGGCACCTCATCCCAGGCCATTAGGAATGGTGATCTGATCATCAGGAAGAACTCCAAGAGCGCGACCATCACTCTTGTCGAACGCACCACCGAGTACTTGCTGTTGCGGCCTTTGCCCCTCTCGCACGACGCCGATACCGTCGTCGAGACTCTGACCGACATGATCGCCGGCCTACCCCAGGATCTGCGGCGCACGCTGACCTGGGATCAGGGAGCCGAGATAGCCAAAACCAAAGAGTTGACGAAGAAGACAACGATCAATGTCTACTTCGCCGACCCGCACTCTCCCTGGCAGCGCGGCTCCAACAAGAACATAAACGGCCTTTTGCGCGACTACTTCCCCAAAAGCACCGACCTGGGCACCTACCCGCCCGAAGACCTTCGAAGAAGCCCAACGCCAACTCAACACCCGACCCCACCAACGATTCAACTGAAAACCCCCGCCAAACCCATAGAACAATTACCCCACAACGACGCCGTTGCACTCACCACTTGAAACCGCCGTTCACAGATGTAGCGGTGGGTGTAGGCCCGCCCCTCGGTCTGGAGGAGGCGAATAGGAGCGTCTAGATGTCGCGCTCTCGTTCCAGGGCGCTCGCGTCGGTACGGATCCGCGTTGAGGACGGTGTCGACAACCTCTCAGTAGAGGCCGAGAAGGAGTGGCTACGCGATGCAGACCAAGTTGCGCGTCCACAACGGAAGACCGCGAACACCGCGAAGTAGACGAGCAGAGTCTTCGACATCCGCGCCCGTACGCGCGCCTTGAGGGCATCCCACATATAGAGCACAGCATCCCCCTCGACGGCATCAATTACTCTTCTCGCATCCTTACACGCGGCGAGCGTGATCCGGACCTCACACTCGAGGTTGCGCGGTTCGCAGACAGCCCTGTACGATAATGCAATTCATTCTCATTATCGCCAGAAGGTTCATCATGCGCGCCACCCACCGCGGGATTCATCCCCTCCTCGCCCTGTTCACCGCGCTCCTCACCCTCGCGCTCTTTGCTACGCCAACGATCGCCGCGCCCTTGGCGCACGCAGTCCCGTTAGAAACGACCTCTCTCACGGAGTACGCCTCCGACGCCTCCGGCTCGACCAACGCTGAGGCCGCACCCTCGTCCCCCGGAGCGCCCGACGATCCCGAGCACCTGCCCGGAGAGGCTGGCTACGGGGACCTCGTGCCCGCCGACCTCACGGTTCCTGCGGGCTCGCCCGGCGCTGACCCGGAGGCGACCCCTGGGCCCGACGGCCGCGTTCCCCACGTGTGCGCTGGCCGCAAGCTCCTCCACCACGCGCATGTTGACGCCGCCTACGTCACCCGTGTCGACGAGATCTTCACCGTTACTGTTGTCGACGGGCGCAAAGTCGTCAAGGACCCAAACTCCGTCTGCGTCCGACTCGCCCCCGACGCGCGTGTCTCCGACTCCCAGGAGGTCTCGCGCATGGTCGTCCCCTCGGGCGGCCTCTTCGACTTCATTGGCAAGCCCGGCGACATTGTCTGGCGTGCCCCCCAGGAGCAGATCGACAACTGGCGTCCCGTCTGGGCTGGCATCGGTGCCTTCGACACGGCGCACGAGGTCGCCCAGCCCGAGGGGATCCTTCTTGACGAGGTGAAGCTCTCGATCGCAAATTCCTCCGGGCCCGGAGCCGTCGAGGTGTGGCGCACCATCGGCACGAACTCCCTGAGTCGAGGGCTCTCTTCCGACCCCTCGCTCGCGCCGCTCTCCCTCCAGGCTGGCTCCCACGGCCACTGGAACTGGACCTTCTCGAAAGCGGGCGTCTACCGGCTCGACATGGTTGCCTCCTACACGTCCACCTGGTCCCAGAGAGCCGTTAATTCCTTGCCCTCGACCATCACGTGGCTCGTCGGCTCCGATGACGAGGTCGGTCTGCCCGAAGGCACCACAACCTCCCTCACTCCGATCGGAACGACTGCCGAGCAGATGAAGGAGAAGATGATCGCTTCCGGCGAACTCTCCACCGAGGAGACGCCCGCCGAGCCCGAGCCCCCCTTCACCCAGGCCGAGGCCCGTAAGCAGATCGAAGCGCTCTTCGGCTCTACTGCGAAGGCGCCAGCCTCACCCTCCTCCCCCTCCCACTACGTCTACAAGGGGACCTTCAAAGACGATGTGCGGGCTGGCGTGCCGATCAAGCGGGTGACCCTCGAGGTGAACGCGAACGGCAAGTCGATCCCCGGGGAACCGATCCTCGAAATCCCCGACTCACTCAAGCAGACGACCGCCGACGGCGACCGCTGGGTCCTGCCTGCCTCCGGTGAGCACGGATCGCTCGGATTCGACTTCACCCAAATGCCCGCCGATCTGCGCTCCGGGCCAGCCGTTTACTCCATCGACACCTTCGACGGCCCCAAGGGCAGCCGCTACATCGCGGGGACCGTCACCGACGGGGCGATGAACGTCACCCTCGATACGACGCGCGACCCCAACCGCGGCTTCACCGTCGATGCAGCCGCAGTTCCCCTCGCCCACGTCTTCACGAAGCCAGGCGTCTACGCCGTCGGTTTCAACATCGAGACGCGCGACAAGGACGGGAACTTCTCCTACAAGTCCCGCTCCGCTCACTTCGTCGTCGGCGACGCCGCGATCTCGGCGCTGCGCGCGATCACCGCGGAGAACAACGGCGAGGCACCCTCACCCTCTCCAAACCCTGCGGATCCGGATGCCGATGCGCCACCGAGCGGTGGCGTTCAGCCCGGCAATCCCTCGATACCCGATCCTGCCAACCCGTCCGCCCCTTCCCGTCCCGGCGACTCGGCGATCCACATCATCACCGAAGGTCACATGGATCAGGCGATGTCCCTGAAGGACGGGAAGGCGGAGGTCTTCGTCGACGACACCGCCGACCCGCGCCACCCCGTCCACCGCGCCTCCGGAACCTTCGCCTACGCCGTCCCCGACTCGACGCACGCGAAGATCCCCGCCGGCGCGAAGGGCTACAGCGAACTCACCGCTGCGGCACCCGAAGGTGTGTGGAGTCTGCCCGAGACCCAGCTCGAGGGCATCCCCTGGGTCGGCTTCTCAACCCAGCGGGTCGACTACTCGCAGCTCTCAAGCAAGGGCGTCGAGGTCGCGATGAGGAACTTCACCGGCCCCGGTCGCCTCGTCACCGGTTTCTCCTCCCTCTTCGAGGGATTCACGCCCCGACTCGACTCGATGAAGCCCGACATAGTCCTCCGCTACCTCTTTGGATCACACGACCACCAGGCCTTCTACTTCACGAAGCCCGGGCGCTACTCGACCGACTTTGTCTACACCGCGCACCTCGCTGACGGCTCCACCATCGAGAAGACCCTCCATGTGATCTTCCTCGTCGGCGACGACGCCATCAAGAGGGGCGCTGAGCCGAACCCCTCGCCTGAGCCGGATCCCTCGCCTGAGCCGAACCCCTCGCCTGAGCCGAACCCCTCGCCTGAGCCGAACCCCTCGCCTGAGCCGAACCCCTCGCCTGAGCCGGATCCCTCGCCCGCACCGAACCCGAACAACGGTGCGCAGCGGCCCGGCCAGCCCGCGCCCGCTCCGGGCACCTCCCCGTCAACCGGATCACCGTCCACGGGCTCCCCCTCAGCAAGTGCGAGCGCCCCGGCCTCGCCGATCGGGAACCCGACCGCGGCCGCCGCGCGCCTCGCCGAGGGTGCCGGGCAGACCGGAACCCCGGTAACCGGTGGGTCGACCGTATCCGGCTCGCTAGTGTCGTCAAACTCGGCGACTGGCGCGGGGTCAACGAGCTCCGACTCCGGCGTATCGGGCGCTTCCAGCGCCGACGACTCCCAGTCGAGCGGCGTCGCGGGTCTGGACTTCGCGGACTCCTCACAGTCAGGAGCGCCCACGACGCGGGCGCTCACCAAGCCCGCTACCCCCGTGAGCGCCCTGCTCAATCCTGAGCGCGGTTCCGCCTCGTACGGGAGCGGCTCGAACTGGTGGCAGTGGATCCTCGTAGGGATCGGTGGTAGCGGACTCGTCGGGGCGGGCGCCTGGGCGCTTCTCCTGCGCAGGCGGTAAACGGCTGCGCAAGTAGAGTTCGCTGACACGTCTCCCGGATCAGCTACCCAGCCCGTGACTGAGTGAAATGTGAGCGCCGAGCGGCGGCCCGGACCTTCCCGGTTCGAGCCGTCGCTTCGTCGTCTACTTCTTCGTTTGCGCCTCTGTCTACTTCTTCATCCGAACGAGCCGCTGGCGAACTTGACGCTGGCGCCGAGTTTGACTTTGAGTCTGACTTTGGCGCTGACTCTGACTTTGGCACTGGCAAAGCCTCCACCAGCCTCCGTGTTCCCCAAGCAACACCGGCTCTCCTTCGGACGTGCTTCTCCCGAAGCATTTCAGCCGTCGCGCGTGAAATTAAGCCCGTCCCGTAGTGGCCGTGGGCAACGTCCTCCAACATCGCAACCGCTCCATCGGCACCCCAAAGAAAAAGCATGTGCCGTCATAGCGAATGAGGTGCCAACCGAGCCGCTCAGGAGTCGCGAGAGGCACCAGCGAGCACCACAGCCCGGTGCCTCCTCCCGAACCCGCAAATGCGCACACTGTCTCGGCTCCATCGGCGCTCCGTCCGCAGGCCCCTTTGGAAAACAGGCAGCTCATCGACCTGATGAGTCTGAGGCTTACGAGGAACTGTACGCGTTCTTGCGGGCGAACCGTCCGAGAAGGTCATGCGCGGGCGTCATCGGCTACAACCCCAAATACCAAGACGGATCCCGCCATGGTGGAACGAACACTGCCTCCAACAAGCAATAATAGAAAACAAGGTAAACGCCTAGGAACAAAACCCAGGACAGTTCAAACCGGTGGCGTGGGTGCAAGCTACAGGTGCGTTTTCTGGATCAGGCTTGATCTTTGAAGCTGATTCTGATGGAACCTTCAGCCGCCTACGACGGCTTGCTTAACCAATACGTTCCACGATTTGCAGATAACCTTAATTCGATAATTGACTCCCGGTGGACATGAATTCAGGCAAGTAAGCGCAAAACTACGAAAACCAGCTTTGCTAGGAAAAGGAACAATTTTTAAAACTAGTTGTTACATCTACATCACTTGAGCCATTGACTAGTGAATCTAAAGCAGGCGAGATGCTAGAGCAGTCAATCAGCATCAATTCCACGCCCATCGCAAGGGAGAATTGGTAGATTTCTCTGACTAGAGGAGAGTGGTTTTTCGCGAACATTCCTGAAGCGTTTTGGCGCATAGCTTACAACGCAAATTCCCTAGCACCATTTAAGATGTCCGTAAATAAGCTGCACAATTTTCAAGATTACCGACACAGAACAATACCGCGTCTGCATCTGTTGAAGAGTATGATGTTCTTCGCACCACTGAGAATTGTTCAACCTCCTCAGGCACATCAAAAATGTCCGAAGAATCAGCCCAAGCTCCTTCGGAAAACCTCACATCTAAAAGTGTTCCGGCGGGCGTATTGATGTATGCAAGCCTCGACAATGGCTCGCCGTACAGCCACGGAATTGTCTTCGGGAAATACATGAACTCAAGGTATCCCGTATTCAAGGTCACCCAACGTCCGCCTCCAGTCCCCGGGCAATCTGAGATCGTCCAATATCTCCCCTCAAGTTCAACAGCATCGGGGAGTAGCTTTGTTAAGGCAAAGGCCAAATCAGAAAGAACTAAATCGCGGCATTCATGAGGAATCTGTCTAAAGAATTTTGATGGCTTCTTATCAAAATCGAGAAGCCCCTCTCGGGCGCCATGCAAATTGTATGGTCCATTCCCAAGCACCCACGACTGCTGATCTTCAACTGGTATTACTGCGTCGAGACTAGAAGGTTGACTGTGGCCAAGATTCAGAGCGCGATTTCTTAAACGTTTGCCGGATGCCCGAAATCTACAGATCTCATCACTTTCGATCTGAGTAAAATCCTTGTTCTTGGACACTGGCATAAACCATAATTTCTCAATATCTTTCCAGGCTTCATCGTGGTTAGTGCGACCATGCTTGTGTTGCGCAAATCGCCTCACCACATTTTGCGCCTTTCCGACGTAAAACTCGCCGTTAGAAAATTCGAGAACATAAATCCCGCGGCGCCGTTCTGGAATTAGCGTTGAGATTGACGCTAATCAATAGACAGAAAAACGTGAATACTGCATGTCAGGAATACTTGTGTTCGCACTCATTTTAACCTCTGGATAAGGTTCATTATGCATGTCAGAAACTGCATCCATAGCAAGAGATGCGGTGAAGAATGTTTCTTGACAGGAAGATTCTCTCGTTAATCGATCTGCACTTGCAGGAACGCCTAGAACAAATCATCGTGAGAGCCAGTTCGAGTGAGCACAAGAAGCAACTCGCTATGTTTCACGCGGTAGATCAGTAGACAGTCACCTTCAAGGTGAATTTCTCGGTATCCTTTCCAGTTTCCCTGCAATGCATGGCCGCGATAGCAGGTGCGTAGCTCTTCACGGTTTTGCCGCATAAGAGCTTCGATAGCATCCGCCAGCTTTGCAGCGTCGTAATGCTTTTTGAAAAGAGCCTTGGCATCACGCTTGAACTGATTTGTGCGAAAGACGCTAGTCAGCTTCATTGAGGTCTTCCATCAGCTCAGCGACATTTCGAAACGAAGCACCAGAGCGAGACTCAACTTCAGCTCTCGACAAGGCATTAGTTGGACTCTCGCGGCGTGGCGTGAACGGGATACCGTTACTGACAATCGACTGCCTCAAAAACATATTGATCGCAGTGCTCATATCTAACCCGAGGTCACGGAACAACTCCGCGGCCTGAGCTTTCGTCTCATCATCTGTCCGAAAAGAAACATTAGCCATCTCAATCACCTCGAAAAGCGCAGTGAATATTACTCTGTACGCAGAGTAGCATTAATATACATTACTTTGAACACTTTATAGGCTAGCTTTTCTGCCTGCACCTGCGTAGCTGAATACCCTTCGCAACCGCCAGATACGTTAAAATTTTGCATCAAACTGAGCGTTCAAGTGGATCCACCTGTGGGAATCGAACCCACGACCTATTCATTACGAGTGAATCGCTCTGCCGACTGAGCTAAGGCGGCGCGCCCACCGTTCCCCGCGAGGGGTGTTCAGACAACGGCGCGAGTCGAATGGCCTCAACGATCCGGGGCAAACTGGTAAGAACGCGCCCTGTCATGGAAAGCCTCACCCCCGAAGCACCCTGGCCACTCCAGAAAGTCCGACCCTTCACACGCACCGAGCAGTCGGCCATACCCGGTTGGCAAGAGCCGATTCCATCGGAGGTAAACTCGGCTCACGGACAGCCTCCCGGTCCGAGAGCGTCCTCTGCCCAAGAGTACCCTCGCTCCGAAGAACGCCCACCCGACCCCACCTTCACTTCCCGCAGGCGAGGCCCGTCTCGGGCACACTTCCCGAGACGAGCCAGCCCTCGACCGCGCCGCCAAGGACGAGGAGGAGCGTTCCCGCAGCATCGGCCGATGCGAATCACCTCGATGAAGTCCTCACACGTCGACGCCTCAATGTAATCGGCGACTGGAGATGGGGGGGAATCGAACCCCCGTCCAATAGCCGGCCCCGAATTCTTCTCCGAGCGCAGTCTACGGTTTTATTTCTCGGCCCCCGGCATTGCGTAGACTCACC
>QWCT01001967.1_pt1 | contig 18775 bp, 19 predicted proteins | sample 1972681 | NCBI WGS metagenome assembly QWCT01 (sample SAMN09866701, study PRJNA288562) | Human oral metagenome isolate pre3_saliva, whole genome shotgun sequencing... | isolation source: mouth | host: Homo sapiens | place: USA: California | reverse complement strand
GGTTCCTTGTAGTTTATATAGTCAAATGAAAAATATCCGACCAGACCGCCTGTAAAAGGAGGTAAAGAGGCGAGTCTTGGACTTTTATATTTTTTCAACAAATCTCTTAGATAACCGGTAGGATCAAAGCAGGTAAATTCCTCACCGTCCACATTCATTTGTTTATCTATGCAGCTTATGGAATGCTCAGGGTCAAAGCCCAGGAATGTGTACCTACCCCAGTTTTCGTTAGCCTTTGCAGATTCCAACATATAGGCATGAGTTGAGGCCTTTTTTAGAATTCTTATCGCTTCAATAGGTGTGATAAAGTCGGATAATATTTCCATACTGACCGGTGCGAGAGTATATTCTTTATTTTCTTTTATCTTTTCTATTTCATTTAATGTAGGGTAATACATACTATAATGTCCTTCCTTCAAGTACAACTCTTTTTTTGATTTCATCCATAAGTGCGGCAAACTGATCAAGGTCAAGTGATTGTGCACCGTCACATAGTGCCTTTGCGGGATCATTGTGTACCTCAACCATAATGCCGTCTGCACCTACAGCAAGTGCAGCCTTTGCAAGCGGCGGTACGAGTGATCTGATACCTACCGCATGACTTGGATCTACCAGCACCGGAAGATGAGTTTTTTCCTTTAAAAGTGCGACTGCTCCAAGGTCCAAAGTATTTCTTGTGGCGGTTTCAAAGGTTCTGATACCTCGCTCACAAAGTATGACATTTTCATTGCCGGAAGCCATAATATATTCGGCACTCATAAGGAATTCCTCAACAGTGTTGCAAAGCCCACGCTTCAAAAGTATAGGCTTTTTCAACTTTCCGACTTCCTTAAGTAAATCGAAGTTTTGCATGTTTCTTGCACCGATTTGAATAATGTCAACATTCTCAAACAGCGGTAACTGTGTCTGATTCATTACCTCTGAAATAATCGGAATATTTACTGCGGCCTTGGCACTTTCCAAAAAGTCAATCCCTTCCTTGCCAAGTCCCTGAAAAGCATAAGGAGAAGTTCTCGGTTTAAATGCGCCTCCACGAAGTATTACAGCTCCACTGTCTTTAATACTTCTTGCAACCATTGTAATCTGTTCGCTTGTTTCCACGCTGCAAGGGCCTGCAATAACGGTAAATGTACCGGTACCTATACTGATATCGTTTACCTTTATGACGGTATCATCAGGGTGAACGGTTCTGCCTGCAGCCTTATATGTTTCCGTAACCCTTTTTCCATAGTCAACTATCGGATGAGTTGCCACAATAGTGTCCATATCTATTTTTGAAGTGTTCCCGATTAAGCAAACTGCCGTATGTTCTGTTCCGGGTGCATATATTGTATCAAATCCTATATCTTCAAATTCTTTTCTAAAGTTTTGTATCGCCTCTTCACTGATGCCTGCTTTTAATATAAAAACCATAAGTCCTCCTGAGTAAATAAAAAAAGTCCCTGACAAATAAAAACCTAAAAAGGCTGATATTTGTCAAGGACGAAATTTCAACAATAAAAAATCGCGGTGCCACCTTGATTCACAGCATGACCTGTGCACTTTAAGATACCTACATATCCCTTGCAACTGACGTATGCGTACGTTGTAGTATACTTTGCCGAAGCATTTGACTACACCCTCCATGGTCCATTTGCTAGACTGTTTCTTATCCGGCTCTCACCTTCCCGGACTCTCTGTGAAGTCATGACTAACTTTATCTCCATATCAACGGTTTGATTATTTTTTTGAATTCTAATATAAAAATTTTCTTATGTCAACAAAAATATTTTTAGGTGTATACTAAGAACTCAAATCATTTACATACAAGCAGTATAAATGTTATAATAGGCGCGTGTTCTTTGGCAAAAGGCTTTAATACACAAAGTCCATCAAAAAATAGATGTAGGAAAGGAGTGCGATGGGTTTTTTAGAAAAATTGGAAAGAAAATTCGGCAGATATGCAATCAGAAATTTGATGATGTATTTGACTGTATTATATAGTATAGGTTTTGCTATATCTCTGATAAATATAGAAATATATTATAATTATTTATCACTGGATATACCTAAAATACTCTCGGGTCAGGTGTGGAGACTTATTACATGGACTATGTATGCACCGGATCAAAGTATATTTTTCGGGGCTATAATGCTGTATTTGTATTATAATCTCGGAAGCAATCTTGAAAGGGTTTGGGGAAGTTTCAGATTTAATCTCTATATGTTTATGGGATATTTCTTCCTTATTGTCGGAGCATTTGTGCTGTATGCAATATACGGAGATTTTGTAAGTTATTATCCTCTAACACCCGACAGCCTTAATATGTCAATATTTTTGGCTTTTGCCGTAACTTATCCTGAGATGAGCTTTTATGTATACTTTGTATTACCGATAAAGGCAAAATATTTGGCATTTGTATATTTACTTATTGAAGCATATAGCTTTATAATGGGTGGCGTCATTACAAAGGCATCAATAGGGCTTAGCTTGTTTAACTTTGTAATATTCTATTTACTTACAAGAAACTGGTATAGAATATCACCGAAGAGTATAGCCGGAAGGGCGAAATTTAAAAAGGCGGCCAAAATAAGACCGGCAGGGGAGTCGATACATAAATGTGCGGTTTGTGGAAGAACCGAAAAAGATGACGATACACTGGAGTTTAGATTCTGTTCTAAATGTAAGGGGAATTTGGAGTATTGCTCAGACCATTTATATACACATATTCATGTGGAATAGAGTTTACATCCATATTTTGAAGTATTATTGGTTTGCCGTTCATTTTTAAATATATAATGATACATTTAAAAATGAGTGGTAGTATTTACGCTTATAAAAATAAAGAGGAAAAGAAATGAAGAGAACAAAGATTATCTGTACCATGGGTCCAAACACAAACGATAAAAAACTTATGAAAGATATGGCGATTGCAGGAATGGATGTTGCCAGATTCAATTTTTCACATGGCGATTATGAGGAGCATCTGGGCAGACTGAATATACTGAGAGAAGTAAGAGAAGAGACAGGAAAGCATGTTGCGGCTCTTCTTGATACAAAGGGTCCTGAAATAAGAACAGGTTTACTTGAAGGCGGTCAGAAGGTAACATTAGTAGCCGGAAATGAATATACACTCACAATAAACGAATGTGTAGGAAATGATAAGAAAGGCTTTATCAATTACAGCGGTCTTAACGATGATGTAAAGGCGGGAGACAGGATACTTATAGATGACGGTCTTATCGAGCTTGAGGTAGAAGCTGTTGAAGGATCCGATATACATACTAAAATTCTAAATGGCGGCGAGCTTGGAGAGAAAAAGGGTGTGAATGTACCGGGAGTCTCTATAAAGTTGCCTGCACTTACAGATAAGGATATCGAAGATGTAAAGTTTGCCTGTGACAACGGATTTGACTTTATTGCGGCTTCCTTTATAAGAAACGGAGATGCGGTTCGTCAGATTAGAGAAATATTAAAGGAGAAGGGTTCAACTATCCAGATTATTTCAAAGATTGAAAACCAGGAAGGTATCGAAAATATGGATGATATCATTGAAGCAAGCGACGGTATAATGGTTGCAAGAGGTGATATGGGTGTTGAGATAGATGCCGCAAAATTGCCTTTTATACAGAAAAAGATTATTGAAAAATGTTCTGTAGCAGGAAAGCCTGTAATTACGGCTACTCAGATGCTAGATTCAATGATAAGAAATCCAAGACCTACAAGAGCCGAGGTTTCAGACGTTGCAAATGCTATATATGACGGTACCGATGCAATAATGCTTTCAGGTGAGTCCGCAATGGGTAAGTATCCTCTAGAGGCACTTAAAATGATGGTAAAGATAGCAAAAGAGACTGAGATACATCTTGATCATGCACTTTACAGAGGCAGAAAAGTAAATAAGATGGACAAGAAGAATATTTCAAATCAGGTTGGCTATGCTGCAGTATATACAGCAGACCAATTGGATGCAAAGGCAATCATAGCACCTTCAATTACAGGATTTACCACAAGAATGCTTTCAAAGTGGAGATCAAGTATACCTGTTTACGGAATGAGTCCAAGTATTTCAACGGTTCGCCAGATGCAGCTTTTCTACGGTGTAGTTCCTGTATGGGCAAAGAGAGCGGATACTACAGATGAGCTTATATCATCTTCAGTTGAGACATTAAAATCAGGAAAATACATTAAAGAAAATGACCTTGTAGTAATTACAGCAGGCATCATACCTGAAAAAATTGAGAGAGGACCTGCAAAATATACAAATACAATGCAGGTAGAAATAGTAAAATAATTAATAGATAAAATAAAAAATCAAATAAAATATCCCACTTTTTTATACAAAAATAAGTAGGAATATGGTAAAATACAGATAAATGAATGACCGTAGAGGTCCTATAAATAAAGTCACAAGGATGCATACATTCGAGTGACTTTATTGGGATTATAAAGGAGAGAAAACATGAAAAACCCAATAGTAACATTAACAATGACAGACGGCTCTGTAATCAAAATCGAACTTTATCCTGAGGTGGCTCCAAACACTGTAAGAAACTTTATCAGCCTGATTAACGAGAAGTTCTATGACGGACTTACATTCCACAGAGTAATTTCAGGATTTATGATACAGGGCGGATGCCCACAGGGAAACGGAATGGGTGGTCCGGATTATCAAATCAAGGGAGAGTTTAACCAGAACGGATTTCAGAATGATTTGGCACATAGCAGAGGAGTTATATCAATGGCAAGAGCTATGAGTCCAAATTCAGCAGGTTCACAGTTCTTTATAATGCATCAGGATGCACCTCATTTAGACGGAGCATATGCTGCATTCGGAATGGTAATCGAGGGAATGGATGTAGTAGATAAAATAGCGGCTGTAGATACAGATTACAATGACAGACCGAATACAGAGCAGAAGATTGCAACTATGACAGTGGATACATTCGGCGAGACTTATGAAGCTCCTGAAAAGTGTTAATATTTCAGGACAGCATTGTGATATATTGATATCAGATGAGAATGTGGCTTTGTGGGAGGCATTTAACTCCTACAAAGCCACAATTGCTATACTTGGTAAAGAAGATATAGATATATCGGTTTCAAAATATGCAGTGGAAAGTCTTGGAGATATTGATGATGAATATATAAAGAAGGTTGCCTACAGAACTTTGGGTATGCCTTTTGATATAGGCAAAGTGGAAGGTATAAATATTCGTGAGATGAGACCCGACGACTTTGAAATTTTATCTTCTTTTAAGGAATTTCCTTTTAAAACCAAAAATGACTTACAGGAATATATTTCTCTTCACTATGATTTTTACGGCTATGGATTATATGTATTTGAAAACGATAATGAGTTCATGGGTCTGGCAGGATTTTATAATAAAGACGGAAAATGTTATATTTCATATATGACTGAAGAAAGATACCGAAGGTGCGGATACACATTTAAAGTTTGCAGATATTTACTGGATTACCTAAGAGAGTCGTTAAAAATAATTGATGTATATGCACAAATAGACAAATCAAATATAGCATCTGTTAATTTTGCTAAAAAACTTGGAGTGATAATAAATGAATGCTTCAGCAAAAAGTAGGATATTTGTATTAAATCATTTGGTTGATTTTAATATAGTGATGTTTAGTTGTATATGAGGGTTAGAAAAACCTAACTGTTGTTTTTATACAAATTTTAATGTATAATTTTAGGAACAATATTTTTAGGGGCAGTAAAATACAGAGGTTTATTGAATGAAAGTAAGGGCATTTGCAAAAATTAATTTATGCTTGGACGTACTGAGAAGAAAAGAAAACGGCTACCATGAAGTAGAAATGGTTATGACAAATGTTGATATATTTGACGTACTTGAATTAAAAGAACTTGAAGAAAAAAAGATATTACTTAGATCATACAATACGGATTTGGCAATGGATGAGACCAATCTTATATACAAGGCCATAGTGCTTTTGCAAAATGAAACCGGTAAAGATTTTGGTGTTGAAGTTTTGCTTGAGAAGAATATCCCGATGGAAGCCGGAATGGCAGGTGGAAGTGCGGATGCGGCGGCAACATTAAAAGCGGTGAATGAACTTTTTAAACTTGGCGTAAGCGATGAGAGACTTTTGGAACTGGGAGCAAGCCTTGGTGCCGATATACCTTTTTGCATAACGGGAGGAACGGTACTGGCAAGGGGAATCGGAGAAAAGCTTAGACACTTAAGCCCCTTACCTAAAATGAAACTTTTAATAGTAAAACCGAAAGCGGGGCTTTCTACAAAAACGGTATATGAGAGTCTTGATATAGAAGGACTTAACAAGGCAGGTTTTAAACATAAAGATGTACGGGAAATGGTTTCCGTCATAGAGAGTGATGAAGCCGATAAGACAAAGATAGAAAAAATTGCAAAGCGACTTGATAATATTTTGGAGGTACCTTCCATAAAGCTTTTGCCTTTGATATCGGATATAAAGCAAAAAATGCTTGAGAATAATTGTCTGGGAGCTCTTATGAGTGGAAGCGGAACTGCAATATTCGGTATCTATGAAAATGATGAGGATATGCAAAAAACCAAAGAGATATTGGAAAGAGATGATAGAATAAATTATATACAGATTACAAATACGCTATAGAAAGATGTATGGAGGATACAATGACAGCTTTTTCGCATGCAGATGGAGATGAATATATGCCACTGAGAGATGTGGTTTTTAAAACTTTAAGACAGGCAATTCTAAGAGGAGAGTTGCAGCCGGGCGAGAGACTTATGGAGATAGCTCTCTCAAAGAAGCTTGGAGTGTCAAGAACACCTATAAGAGAAGCTATTAGAATGCTTGAACTTGAAGGCCTTGTGCTTATGATTCCGAGAAAGGGTGCAGAGGTTGCAGGGATTACCGAAAAGAATCTTAGAGATACTTTGGAAGTAAGAAGAGCCCTGGAGGAGCTTGCAATAGAACTTTCATGTACAAAGATTACGGATGAGGAGCTAAATGAGCTTGAGCAGGCTGAAGAGGAATTTGTTGATTCAATAGAAAATAAAGATATTATTGATATTGCACGTGCAGATGAGAAATTTCATGATATAATATTTACAAGCACAGGCAATGATAAGTTGGTTCAGATGATAAATAATCTACGTGAGCAGATGTATCGTTACAGACTTGAATATGTAAAGGCTGAAGCAACAAGAAATCAGCTTATGGAAGAGCATGAAATGATATTAAAGGCATTAAAGAGTAGAGATAAGTCGGAGGCTAAGAGAATCATTGCCGAGCATATAAATAATCAGGAGGTCAATGTTTCCAAAAAGATCAAGGAGACACCTACAAAATAATGAGGAAATTAGCGATAATATTCGGAGGACAGTCCTCTGAACATGAGATATCTGTAATATCTGCAACCAATATATCAAAACAGGTGGATACTGATAAATATGAGCTCATTTTAATCGGTATCACCAAGGAAGGTAAATGGCTCAAGGTTGAGAATATATCTTCAATGGAAGACGGAAGTTGGATTAATTCAAGAACAAGTGCATTTATTTTGCCTGATGCGACAAAAAAGTGTATAATAGTAGAGACAGACGGGGAATATAAAGAAATTCATGTGGATGTGGTATTCCCTGTGCTGCATGGACTTTATGGTGAAGACGGTACTATTCAAGGGCTGTTGGAACTTGCAAAGATTCCCTATGTAGGATGTGGAGTTTTGGCCAGTGCCGTAGGTATGGACAAGCTCTATACAAAACTTGTAGTTGACAAGCTCGGTATAAGACAGGCCGCATATGAGCCGGTACTTGACTATGAAGCGAGGAAGGATTTTGAAGGAGTAATAAAGAGGATTGAAAACAGATTTGATTATCCTGTATTTGTAAAGCCTTCAAATGCCGGTTCTTCAAGAGGTGTATCAAAAGCTTCAAACAGAGAGGAACTGGAAAACGGAATAAGAGAAGCTCTAAATCATGACAGAAAAGTTCTTGTGGAAGAGACTATAGTTGGACATGAGGTGGAATGTGGAGTGCTTGGTAAACCGGGAGATGTAATGGCAAGCGGAGTGGGTGAGATAAAATCTGCGGCAACATTTTATGATTACGATGCAAAATATAAGCTTGATTCACTTACATTGCTTGATTCAAAGCTTCCTGACGGAGTAAGAGAAAAACTTCCTGAGTGTGCAAAAAAGATTTTTACAGCTTTGGACGGATTTGGACTTTCAAGAGTGGACTTCTTTGCAAGGGAAGACGGAGAGATTGTATTTAACGAGATAAATACAATGCCAGGATTTACCGCAATAAGTATGTATCCTATGTTATTTGAGGCTGCAGGTATCGGAAAGAAAGAGCTGATTGACAAACTCATTGATTTGGCTTTTGAGAGAAGGTGATTTTTCTTGAATTTACCTATAGGAATATTTGATTCGGGTGTCGGAGGGCTTACGGTAGCAAGGGAAATAGTGTCGCAGATGCCAAATGAAAGTACTGTTTATTTTGGAGATACGGCAAGAGTTCCATACGGCTCCAAGTCAAGAGATACTATTATCAAATACTCCGGACAGATTGTAAAATTTTTACAGACAAAAAATGTAAAAGCTATTGTAATTGCGTGCAATACCGCCAGTGCTTTTGCGCTTGACATATTAAAGACAGAGATTGATATACCGATTATGGGTGTTATTCATGCAGGTGCCATGACTGCCGCCAAAACTACAAAGGTGGGAAGGATTGGAGTTGTGGGTACCAGCGGAACCATATCAAGCGGTATATATGAGAAAACTATTCATCAGATAAATAATGAACTTGAAGTAATACAAAAGGCCTGTCCGCTTTTGGTTCCTTTGGTAGAAGAGGGACTTATAAATGACAGAGTTACAGATGAGATTATTTCAAGGTATGTTAGTGAATTAAAGAGCAGACATATTGACAGTCTGGTATTGGGATGCACCCATTATCCTTTACTGTATAAGACTTTCGGAAGGATTATGGGAGAGGAAGTTTCCCTTGTAAATCCTGCATATGAGACCGCGAAAGAGTTGAAATCTTTGTTGGAGAGTGAAAATCTTTGTGCTGTGGATGACGGCGAAGTTTTTCATGACTTCTATGTTAGTGATATGGCGGAAAGATTTAGTGATTTTGCATCTTCTATTATGCCCGGCATAGTAAAGAAAGCCGGTATAGTCAATATAGGCAGACAGGCATTCTTTGTTGAGCATAGTTATCAGTTTTTTATTTAAGGTTATTTTATATAGAATAGTGGGGAGATACATTTTTCTAGTAAACTATCATTCTTTTATTTTAAACTTGATATTTGCATAACAACCAGTGGTAGCTTAGGGTTGGGTAGAGACCGCATTGCGGCTTCTACTATGGTTTTAAGGTAGAAGATTATGAAAGAATTTGTAGATATTGAGATTAGCGGCTCTCATTTGAGGTATGATGAGAACGATCCTATTGCCGTGAATATTTCAGGAAATCACTATATTGATGGTGATATACACAAGATAACTTACGTGGAAGAAGCCCAAGGTTTTGATGAAATTATCCTTAATACAATAATAGTAGAGAAGAACAGGGTTGAAATTATCAAAGAGGGTGTGGTGAATTCCAAGATGGTATTTGCCAATAACAGTAGGTACAAAACAATATATGACACTCCCTTTGGAAGATTGGATATGGAAACAGAGACAAAGCTTTTACTCATAGATATGAGTGAAGATGAGATAAATGTCTATGTTGAATATATACTCTACATAGAGGGAGATAGGGCATCTAATTCCAAGATGCGCATTCACATAGTTGAAGCTGTGGATAGAGTAGATAATAAGGGTGGTTGATCCACCCTTTTTTAGAACAGGTTAGTTAAACCTAAGTTGAGGAGAAAATATGGATAATAAATTAAAAATTTCATTTAATTCACCGATTATTTTGGGCTTTGTTATTTTAAGCTTTATAGTATTTGTGGCGGACATTATTACAGGCGGACTTTCTACAGGACTGTTCTTTAGTGTTTACAGATCGTCTTTTATGAATCCTCTTACATATATCAGATTCTTCGGTCATGTACTGGGTCATGCAAACCTTGATCATTTCCTTGGAAATATAATGCTTATACTTGTAATCGGACCGATGCTTGAAGAAAAGTACGGTTCGGCAAATATACTTTTTGTTATTCTGGCAACAGCACTTGTAACAGGATTGGTACATTTCTTTGTATTCCCGTCTTCAGGATTGCTTGGAGCAAGCGGTGTAGTATTTGCATTTATACTGCTTTCATCATTTGCAGGATTTAAAGAAGGAAAAATTCCTTTTACATTTATTCTTGTAGCACTTTTATATATCGGAGAGCAGATATATCAAGGATTCTTTGTACAGGACAATATTTCAAATCTTACTCATATCCTCGGAGGTATAGTAGGTGCACTGCTTGGATTTGTGATGAATAAGGGGAGAATGAACAGGTACTAGAGTATTTATGGAGAGAGAAATAATATATGATATTTCTGTTTTGGAATATGTGTTATTTTGTATAGAAGGTGTTGCAAAAAGGCTGGGAAAAGATGGAAGAGAAGTATATCAAATACTGACAGAGGACAGCGATATATTAAACAGTTATATAGTACCGTCATATGATGTATTACATACACAGGGCAAAGATTATATTATTGAAGATATTTTGGATGTGATGAAGAAAAGAGGTTTGCCGGTATGAATGCAAATCCTGTGTTATTACAAAAGAAATATGCACGTATTATAGAAAATTTTGCACGAAAAAAAATATTTCAATTGAGGAATCTTTAGATTTTTTTTATCACTCATCTACATATGAATTGATGAGCGAAGGGATTTCCGATATGCATTGTATGAGTGATGAATATTTGATTGAGGATTTGGCGCGAGAATATAGTGGCGAGTATGGAAATAGGAAAGCTATATGAAATATATTCAACAGATGATGAGTGCTTTAGCGTAGGATATCTGCTATACCAAAATGACGATATCTGTATATTTAAAGCTTTTGATGATCAAGGAAGAGAAGCGGGGATTTATGCTTTTAAAAAAGAAATAATAAGCGCATGTCTTGCCGGTACGGAATACTTAGCTAAAATGAAATTATATATAGATTACTGGAAGGATAAAGAGATAAAAACGCTATCTATGAATGACTTGGACGGTGGAATATCTATTAGAAATATCCTCGAATATATAATTTCGAGTAAGAAAATAGCAACTATTATGATAAATTCGGATGATGATATGTATACAGGCTTTGTTTCAGAATCAGATGCCGTATCGGTGGCTATGGAATGTGTAGATATATCAAATGCAAAAGTTTATGATAAAATAAAAATTAATGTAGAAGATATATGCTTTATAGAATTTAACAGCGTGGACAATGATGTACTTTTATATGCGTACAGGAATCTTAACGGAAAGCATGATTACTGTAAATAGATTATATATAAGCGGACAATTGTTTAAAAGGGAGATATTACAAAATTTTCTTAGTCTTTGTGATATCTCCCTTTGTATTAATTATAATGTCCACGGCAGGATAGAATTTCTAAAACACCATCAGAAATTCTATATATTAATCTATTGGTATCATCGATACGCCTGCTCCAAAAGCCGCTGAATTCACCTTTAAGAGGCTCAGGTTTGCCTATACCGTCAAAATAATTGCGTTCAATGTCCTTGATAAGCCCATTAATACGTTTTATAGTTTTTCTGTCCTGGTTTTGCCAATAAAGGTAGTCTTCCCATGCTTCATCAAACCAAATTTTATGCATAAGTTTTACTCCTCTATAATATCATGCTCTACACCAAGCCCGGCATTAAGGGCAGCTACTCCTCGGCGTAAATGAGCTACATTACTCTCCGAATAAAAAGGATCTACAGAAATTTCAAAAGGTATACGGTGCTCTCTGCCAACCTTCTTGGCAAATATGGTAAAGGCTGCACTCATAGAAAGTCCAAGCTCATTACAAACATTTTCCATTCTCTTTTTATCCGCCTCATCGAGACGAAAGTTTACATTAACTGTCTGTGCCATAAAACTTCTCCTTTCTTATATTCTTGAATTTATTATAGCATTTGTAAAGAAAAATACAAGAAAAATGACATAAATTATATTTACATAATGTAATCAATATTGATTTTTTCAGATACTCTCCAATTTCCCAAAATATGATATAATATAATAAGTATTGAATGAAAATAGAGGAGAAATATGTCTTTTACACATTTACATGTACATACAGGATATTCATTATTGGACGGATCCTGTAAGATAAAAGAGATAATAAGTAGAGCAAAGGAACTAAATATGACATCACTTGCCATTACCGATCATGGAGTGATGTATGGAGTCATAGATTTTTATAAAGAAGCAAAGGCACAAGGTATCAAACCGATACTTGGTTGTGAAGTTTATGTAAGCCCTTCATCAAGATTTGAAAAGCAGGCAAAGCAGGGAGACAGATACTATCATCTTATTTTGTTGGCCAAAAATAATAAGGGATATGAAAATCTGACAAAGATAGTTTCAAAAGGTTTTACTGAAGGTTTTTATTATAAACCGAGAATAGACTTTGAACTGCTACAGGAATACCACGAGGGTATAATAGCGCTTTCAGCCTGTCTTGCAGGTGAAATTCCAAAGCTTATATCAAGGGGCAGAGAGGATGATGCAAGAAAGGCTGCACAAAAATATAAGGAGCTGTTTGGCGAGGATTCTTTTTATTTGGAACTTCAAAACCATGGAATTCCTGAGCAAAAGTATGTAAATCAGGTTCTCGTAAAAATCGGAAAAGAGTTAGATATTCCACTTGTGGCAACCAATGATATACACTATATAAATGCCGAGGACGCTACGGCACATGATATACTCTTATGTATACAGACCGGTAAGACAATATCAGATCCTGACAGGATGAGATATGAGGGCGGGCAATTTTTCTTAAAGTCCGAGGATGAGATGAAGGCACTTTTTCCATATGCACCGGAGGCTATAGAAAATACTTCAAAGATAGCTGATATGTGTGATGTGGAGATAAAATTCGGTGAGACCAAATTGCCTGAATATCCTGTGCCGAATCAAATGTCAGCAAAGGAATATTTGGAAAGTCTGTGTCAAAACGGTTTTGAAAGAAATTACCCGGACTATTATCCAAACAGAGAAGAAATAAAAAGCAGGATGTACTATGAGCTTGGCGTAATAGAAAAGATGGGCTATATAGACTATTTTTTGATAGTTTGGGACTATATAAATTACGCAAGAGGCAAAGGTATCTCAGTAGGACCAGGAAGAGGATCCGCAGCAGGAAGTGTAGTATCATACTGTCTTGGAATCACAGATATTGATCCTATAAAGTATAATCTTATTTTCGAGAGATTTTTAAATCCCGAGAGAGTTTCAATGCCAGATATAGACGTGGACTTTGCGGATGAAAGACGTGGTGAAGTTATTGAATATGTGGTAAACAAATACGGCAGTGAAAGAGTATGCCAGATAATCACTTTCGGTACTCTGCAGGCAAGAGGTGTTATAAGAGATGTCGGAAGAGCTATGGAGATTCCATATGTCAGATGTGACAGTATTGCAAAGATGATACCAATGGATAAGGATATTACTTTGGGGCTTGCACTTGAGAGAAATAAGGAACTAAAAGAACTGTATGACAGTGATGAAGTGGTTCATGAACTTATAAATTACAGTTTGAAGCTTGAGGGACTCCCAAGACATGCAAGTATTCATGCGGCAGGTGTTGTAATCTCAAAAAAGGCTGTTGAAGAATATGTACCGCTTGCACTTGGAGTGGATAATGCGGTTACAACGCAGTTTACCATGACGACTTTGGAAGAGCTGGGCCTTTTAAAGATGGACTTTTTAGGACTGCGTACGCTTACAGTGCTACAAAATGCACTGGCGATGATAAGGAAAAATTATGATGTAGATATCGATTTAAAAAATATAGATTATGACGATAAGAAGGTATATGATTTTATATCCACAGGAAGGACCGATGCGGTATTTCAGTTGGAGAGCGGCGGAATGCAAAGCTTTATGAAAAGACTCAAGCCTGAAAACCTGGAGGATATAATTGCCGGTATTTCACTTTATCGTCCGGGTCCTATGGACTTTATTCCAAAATATATTGCAGGTAAGAACAATAAAGATAAGGTAAGTTATGATACTCCGCAACTTATTTCGATACTTGAGCCGACCTACGGCTGTATAGTTTATCAGGAGCAGGTAATGCAGATAGTACGTGATCTGGCGGGATATACCATGGGCGGAAGTGATGAGGTTCGCCGTGCCATGAGCAAGAAAAAGGCACATATTATGGAGATGGAGCGAAAGAACTTTGTATACGGAAATGAAGAAAAGAGTATCAAGGGTTGTATAAATAACGGTATAGGGGAAGATGTGGCAAACAAGATCTTTGATGAAATGATAGACTTTGCGAGTTATGCCTTTAACAAATCACATGCAGCCTGTTATGCGGTTATCTCATATCAAACGGCTTATCTTAAATATTATTATCCGAAGGAATTTATGGCGGCTTCACTTACTTCAGTAAGTGATAACCCGACCAAGCTTATTGAATATATGGGCGGTCTTGCCGATATGGGTATAAAGATATTACCTCCGGATGTAAATCTTGGTGAGGGAGCATTCAGTGTAGATAAGGACGGCATAAGATTCGGACTGTCCACCATAAAAGGTGTCGGAAAAGCGGTATCTGATGCGATTGTAAGAGAGAGGACTTTAAACGGAAAATTTCTTTCTCTTGAAAACTTTATAAACAGGCTTCCGCAAAAGGATTTGAATAAGAGAAGTATTGAAGGCTTTATAAAGTCGGGAGCGCTTGACAGTATGGAGGGAAACAGACATGAAAAGATCTTGAATGCGGAACTTTTCATAGATAAGAAGTCCAAGGAGAGCAAGGCGGTAATACCGGGTCAGATGTCATTTTTTGATGTGGTAAGTGAAGAGGATAAGGATAGCTTTGTGTCTGAACTTATTCATATAGAAGAGTATCCGAAAGAAGAACTTCTGAAATATGAGATGGAAGTTATGGGAATGTACGTCAGCGGGCATCCTCTGGAAGAATATATTTTACTTTTGGAAAAGCATTCCGATGCAAGAAGCATTGACTTTTATCCTGATGAAAACGGAGAGATTCCTTTAGAGTCGGGAATTAAGTTGACCATTGGCGGATTGCTGGTTGAGGTAAATAAAAGATTTACCAAAAAAGGCGATATGATGGCAATATGCACTCTGGAAGATCTGTATGGGAGAGTGGAACTTGTTGTATTTCCTAAAGCATTTGAAAACTACGGCAATGAGCTGGTAGAGGGTGGAAAAGTATTTGTTAAGGGGAGAGTTGACACCTCGGGAGAGGAGGAAGGCAAACTCATAGTAGATACTGTAAGAGAGTTCGGAAGAGTTAAAAAAGAACTTTGGATACAGTATGCCGATAAGGAAAGCTATGAAGAGGATCTTGGAAATCTTCTTACAGATATAGGTATGATGAGCGGAAATGACAGCGTAATTATATATCTGAAAAAAGAAAGAGCAAAAAAGGATCTTGGCGGTGAGTGGGGAGTGCCGGCAGATGATGCTGTCAGAATACTTGCAGAGAGACTTGGCAACGACAATGTAAAGGTTGTGGAGAAGATTTAAAATATAAAAGTCAGATATGTAACAAAACGCATAGAAAAATATTGATTATTTTAGTATAATTACTTTGTGCTCAATAGAGTAATCATAAAAGTAAGAAAGGAAATCATAGACAAAAGTCTATGCGGTTTTAATATGGCAAATAATGAATTTAGGGAAGAACTTGACCCTCAAAGCAGTGTAAACAAAGTAATAGGTATTGTTTCCGGAAAAGGTGGAGTAGGTAAAAGCCTTGTGACATCATTGATGGCTGTTAAGGCAATGTCAAAAGGTTTTAGAGTAGGTATTATAGATGCCGATATTACAGGACCTTCCATACCTAAGGCATTCGGTCTTAGCGGCAAGCTGGGAGTTACATATGATCAGCTTATGATTCCGGCAGCTACCAATACAGGAATCAATGTAGTAAGTACAAATCTCATCTTAGAGAATGAGACAGATCCGGTTATATGGAGAGGTCCTGTAATAGCAGGTGTTGTAAAGCAGTTTTGGAAGGATACAGTATGGAATAATATCGACTATATGTTTGTTGATATGCCACCCGGTACAGGTGATGTTCCGCTTACAGTTTTCCAGTCAATACCGGTTGACGGAATTATAATAGTTACAAGTCCTCAGGAGCTTGTTTCGATGATAGTTGCAAAGGCTGTAAACATGGCTAAGAAGATGAATGTTCCGATACTCGGACTGGTTGAAAATATGAGCTATTTTGAGTGTCCTGACTGTGGAAGCAGACATGAGATATTTGGAAAGAGTCATATTGATGAGATTGCAAAAAAAGAAGGTTTAAAGGTGCTTGCAAAACTGCCTATAGACCCTGAGGTGGCAAGACAGGTGGATGCAGGTCTTGTGGAATATGTTGAGGCACCATGGTTTGATGAGGCGGCAGATTATATTTTAAAATAATTATTTTGACCGGCATATACCGGTAAGAGTATGCAAAAGAAGTGGAGAGCTTATGTATATATCAAATAACCCGAATAACGAATTGGAGCAGTCCATTGTACAAGTTCCCGATTTGGTACAGATACCTGAAGAAATACACGAAATGGCACAGAAATTTCAAGAGGCCATGATGATGTATACCTGTGCGATCAGGGAAGTAAAGACAAAGTTGGAAGTTTTAAACGATGAACTGTCTGTTAAAAACAGAAGAAACCCTATAGAGGTGATAAAATCAAGAGTAAAAAAGCCGAAAAGCATTGTGGAAAAGTTAAAAAGGCGCGGACTTCCGCTTACACTTGATTCAATAGTCAATAATCTGGATGATGTGGCAGGTATAAGAGTTATCTGTTCATTTCTTGATGATATTTATGAAGTGGCGAATATGCTTACAAGACAGGACGATGTAAAACTGATTGCTGTAAAGGATTATATAAAAAAGCCGAAGGAAAACGGATATCGCTCTTACCATCTTATTATTGAAATACCGGTATTTTTCTCAGAGAGAAAGCAGCCTATGAGGGTTGAGGTACAGATAAGAACTATTGCCATGGATTTTTGGGCAAGTCTTGATCATCAGCTGAAATACAAAAAGGATTTTATCGACTCCGATGATGTGGAAAGACAGCTAAAGGAATGTGCCGATGTGATAGCAAATACGGACCAACAAATGCTGAATATAAGGCAGAGCATAGAGTCCAGAGGTATAGAAGTAAGAAAACCGAGATAAAAAGTGGGGCTGTAACTTATGAAAAATTAAGTTACAGCCTTTTTGTTAATCAATAGTATATATATTGGATTTTAACCAAAGCTTCATCTTACTGAATCCGAACATGTATATCAAAAACAGTGTGCTGGTGATGATCCATGAAAGAGGATAAGCCCAGAGTATTGTATAGAAATTCGGGAATTTCGGGACCATTACAATTATCCAGACTATTCTAAGTACGCATACACCTCCGGCGGTCATTATCATAGGTATCCAGCTGTCACCTATTCCCCTGAGAGACCCTGAGAAGATCTCAATAATAATATATGTCGGGAATGCGACAACCATAAAATTCAGCATATCCGTACCTATCTTTAATACATTCTCGTCCTTAGTAAACAGGGTATAAATACTTCTTCCAAAGAGCTTTAACATTAACATTACTATTCCGGTAACTACGACAGATAAAATCATTCCGTAAATTATTCCTTTTTTTACTCTTTCTTTATTACCGTAGCCGAAGTTTTGTCCGGTGAAGGTGGTAACGGAGATTCCGAGAGACTGTATAGTCATCCAGAAGAGTGTGTCTATTTTACCATAGGCGGTAAAGGCGGCAATTGTATCGGTACCGAGACTGTTTATAGAGGCCTGAATAAGTATATTTGCAATGGTGTACATGGCAGACTGCATTCCTGCGGCAGTACCTATACTTATCATTTTCCTGAGCTCCGAAAAATTTATTTGTAAACTCTTTAATCTCAATTTTAATGCATCATTTCTGTGATAGAGCACTATGATGACCAATACGGCACTGATTATTTGCGATGTAACGGTTGCAATGGCTGCACCTGTTACGCCCATATTCATATAGCGTATCAATATAATATCTAGAACTATATTCACAAAACAGCTTATAACAAGGAATATAAGCGGAGTTTTGGAATCACCAACAGCACGAAGGAGTCCGGCTCCCATATTGTAGATAAGATTAGGTGCAAGTCCCATAAAATATATTTGTAAATAGGGCAATGCCATAGACATCATATCATCCGGAATATTCATATTTGAAAGCATTGTCTTTGAAAATATTATGCCCAATATACTGACTATGATTCCCACTATAAGTGAAAATGCAATTGAAGTATGAACACATATACTTACAAGCTTATTGTTTTTTGCGCCATAGTGTTGTGAGACGATTACACTGAAGCCGGAGGATAATCCTACAAAAATACCTATAAAAAGATTTATTATTGTACTTGTGGTTCCACCTACGGCGGCCAGTCCGAGCTTGCCTACATTTTGTCCGACAATAACCGCATCTGCAGTATTGTAAAGCTGTTGGAAAAATGTTCCAAGGAGTATGGGGAAGAAGAACAGTAAAAGCTGGAGAGTAATATTCCCCTTCGTCATATCCTGCTTCTTAGTTTGTTCCATAAATATCCTTTCCTCTATATCATTTCTTC
>QWCT01000788.1_pt1 | contig 18916 bp, 20 predicted proteins | sample 1972681 | NCBI WGS metagenome assembly QWCT01 (sample SAMN09866701, study PRJNA288562) | Human oral metagenome isolate pre3_saliva, whole genome shotgun sequencing... | isolation source: mouth | host: Homo sapiens | place: USA: California | reverse complement strand
CCGCCGTATTAGAGGAAAGCGAGATCATCTCGGCCGAAATGCACTGCATCCTCGGCAAGGTGGAGGAGCTGGGCCGCGGCGACTATGCCGTGGGCACGGTAGCCGCCTTCGAGGCCGGTGTGCTCGACATCCCCTTCGCCCCCAGCCGCTACAATGCAGGTAAGGCCATGCCGGCGCGCGACAATGTGGGCGCCGTCCGCCTGCTCGACATGGGCGCGCTGCCGCTCTCGAAAGACATCGTGGACTTCCACCGCCGCAAGCTCGAGGAGCGCGCCGCGTTTGAGAACCGCCCCGTGAGCTTCCAAATGGTCATCGACGACGTCTATGCCATCGGCAAGGGCTTCCTGGTCGGACGCCCGCGCGGAGCGAATAGCGAACACTAAAACGACACCCTCTCTGGGGGGCTTGGTTTGGATCAAACCTCCTCTGGTTTGATCCCAAACCGGCCCGCGATTGGGCCCAACCAATGGTTTGAAGCAAAACCGACCTCCGATTTGGGCCAAACCAATGGTTTGAAGCAAAACCCGACCCCGATTCGGGTCAAACCAATGGTTTGAAGCAAAACCCACCCCCGATTTGGGTCAAACCAATGGTTTGAAGCGAAACCCACCTCCGATTCGGGCCAAACCAATGGTTTGAAGCAAAACCCGACCCCGATTCGGGCCAAACCAATGGTTTGAAGCGAAACCCACCCCCGATTTGGGTCAAACCAGGTGGTTTGATGCCAAACCCACCCCCGATTGGGGTCAAACCAGGTGGTTTGATGCCAAACCGACCCCCGATTGGGGTCAAACCAGGTGGTTTGATGCCAAACCGACCCCCGATTGGGGCCAAACCAGGTGGTTTGAAGCAAAACCCAACCCCGATTGGGGTCAAACCAGGTGGTTTGACTCCATCCACAGCCCCGGCAGAGGGCATCACACATAGACATAAGGAATAAGTACACACAATCAAATAGAAACAGAAATGAAAATCACCCAAGTAATCTGCGCTCCCGGCAAGACGGGCTTCTTCTTCGACGATCAGAAGGCCATCAAGAACGGAGCGAAAAACGACGGCGCTTTCTATGAAGGAACGCCTGTAACCCCCGGATTCACGGCCGTTCGTCAGGCTGGCGAATCGATCTCAGTCATCTTCGTGCTCGAAAACGGCGCGATGGCTTACGGCGACTGCGCCGCTGTGCAATACTCCGGCGCGGGCGGACGCGACCCGCTCTTCCTGGCCAAGGACTTCATCCCCGTCATCGAGCGGGAGATCGCTCCGCTCTACGTGGGCAAGGAGATCACCACCTTCCGCGAGATGGCCGACCGCACCGACAAGTATGTAGACCCCAAGACGGGCCAGAAATATCACACCGCCATCCGCTACGGCGTGACCCAAGCCTGCCTCGACGCTGTGGCCAAGAGCCGCGGCGTGCTGATGGCCGAAGTCATCGCTGACGAGTACGGCACGAAGATCTCCGACACCATCATCCCCATCTTCTCCCAGTCGGGCGACGATCGCTACATGAACGCCGACAAGATGATCATGAAGGCCGCCGACGTACTGCCGCACGCCCTCTTCAACCACGTCGAGACGAAGGTGGGCCTCAAGGGCGAGAAGATCAAGGAATACGTGGAGTGGCTGCGCAACCGCATCCAGAAGCTGAAACCCTTCGAGGGCTACAACCCGACGATCCACATCGACGTCTACGGCACGCTGGGCATCGTCTTCAACAACGACCCCGAGGCCATCGCTCACTACATCGGTGAGGTGGCAGCCATCGCAGCGCCGTTCAAGCTGCGCGTCGAGGGTCCCGTGGACATGGGTGAGCGCGAGGCACAGATCAAGGCTCTGCGCGACATCCGTGCCGTGATCGACCGCGAAGGCATCAACGCCGAGATCGTAGCCGATGAATGGTGCAACACGCTGGAGGACATCGTGGACTTCTCGAAGGAGAAATCCGGCCACATGGCTCAGATCAAGACGCCCGACCTCGGCGGCATCAACAACGCGATCGAGGCTGTCCTCTACTGCAAGGAGCACGGCATGGGCGCCTACCTCGGCGGCACCTGCAACGAGACGAACCGTTCGGCCGAAGTCTGCGCACACATCGCTATGGCCACCCAGCCCGTACAGTATCTGGCTAAGCCGGGCATGGGCGTCGACGAGGGCTATATGATTGTATTCAACGAGATGAGCCGCATCCTGGCCATCCGGAAAGCGAAGAAGTAAAACCCTTAGAGGGTAGAGGGTAGAGGGATGCTTTGATCCCTATCCTCCGACCTCTAACCTCTACCCTCTAATCTCTACCCTCTAACCTCTACCCTCTAAATAGAAATGGAAGAATTAAGAGTCTTATCCCCCACCGCCATCCTGGGCTACGGCTTCCCGATGGAGTCGTTCGTGGAGGGCATGAAACGTGCGCCGCACGTCATTGCTGTCGACGCCGGATCGTCCGATCCCGGCCCCTATTACCTCGGCGCCGGCAAGTCGTTCACCGACCGCAACTCGGTGAAGCGCGACTTAGAGATTATGATCCCCGCCGCCATCGAGGCCGGCATCCCCGTCATCGTCGGTACGGCCGGCGGCAGCGGTGCTACCCCGCATCTGGACTGGGCTGTGGACATCGTCAAGGAGATCGCCCGCGAGAAGAAGCTCAGCTTCAAGATGGCCATCATCGGCTCCGAGCTGGACAAGGAGCTCGTTAAGGAGAAGCTCCGCAAGGGTCAAGTGACGCCCCTGCACCCGGCCAAAGAGATCGCCGAAAAGGACGTCGACGAGGCCGTGCACATCGTCGCTCAGATCGGCGAAGAGCCCTACATCAAAGCCTTGGACGAAGGTGCGAACGTGATCATCGCCGGTCGCTCGTACGACCCCGCCGTCTTTGCCGCCCTCGCCATCAAGCAGGGCTACGACAAGGCCTTGGCGCTCCACATGGGCAAGATCCTCGAGTGTGCTGCCATCGCCGCCCTGCCCGGCAGCGGTAGCGACTGCATGTTCGGCTACCTCCGCAAGGATCACTTTGTGCTCGAGCCCCTCTCGCCCCTGCGCAAGTGCACCACGCTCTCCATCGCCGCCCATACGCTCTACGAAAAGACCAACCCTTACGTACTGCCTGGCCCCGGTGGCGCCCTCGACCTGCACGAGTGCACCTTCACGCAGGTGGACGACAATAAGGTGAAGGTGGCCGGATCGAAGTTCGTCCCCACGGACAAGTTCTTCGTCAAGCTCGAAGGCGTGCGCCGCGTAGGCTATCGCACCATCTCGTGCGCCGGCGTCAAGGACCCGATCATGATCTCGAAGATCGACGACATCGTCCGCAGCGTCAAGGATCGCGTGAAGAACAACTTCGAGCACTACGGCATCACCGACTTCTACCTCGACTTCAAGATCTACGGCAAGAAGGGCGTCATGGCCATGTTCAAGGACGCCGAAGAGTCGCACAGCGACGAGCTGCTGATCATTATCGAGGCCGTGGCCGCCACCCAGGAACAGGCCAACACCATCTGTGGATTCGCCCGCAGCACCATGCTCCACTTCGGTTACGAAGGGCGCATCGCGACGGCCGGCAACCTGGCCTTCCCCTTCTCGCCCTCGGATGCCAAGATGGGCGAGGTCTTCGAGTTCAACATCTACCACCTGATGCAGGTCGACAACTCCACCGAGCTGTTCCCCGCGCGCTACATCAGCTTCAATCAGGGACAGGAATAAGAAAGGAGGAACCACATTATGCATTACAAACTGACAGACGTGGCTTCGGTGATCCGAAGCAAGAACTCGGGCCCCTACGAGCTGACCTTCGACGTCATCTTCAAGGACTATGAGATGTATGAGCGCGTCAAGGCTGCCGGCGTATTCAACAACGCCATGTTCGCCTCGCTCTACCACATCCCCGAGACGGACATCATCGGCATCGTGCACTTCGACCCCGCCAAGGCGATCAAGACCACCATCGTGCGTCCGATCCCCTCCGGCGCGCTCGGCGAAACGGACGTCTACGGCGCCCAACAGCACGTCCCCCTGATGAAGCTAGAGTTCGATTTATAATCAGGAAACGAGCCAATCAAGAAGCGGGGGCAAGACCGACACGAACGGTTCCTGCCCCCGCTTTTATTCCAAACCCCAGCGTTAGCTCCGTCCTAACCTATGCGTTAGTGATGACTACCCTTATAGGTTAGCATCGTCCTACCCTATAGGTTAGCGAGGAACTACCTTATAGGGTAGTGCCGGCATAACATCCTCGTCTCATTCGGCCGGTAGGGTAGGGGCGTATCGCATACGCCCCACCAATGCCCCGGCAGGGGCAAACCTCGGTATCTGTATTCGGCCCTGCGGGCCGTCTAAAAGGGCGTATGCGATACGCCCCTACCCTACCGGCAGGAGGGGACTGATGTCCCTTGGCCTCGGCACTTTTAGCTTTTCATTTTTAGTCCCCAGCTCCTATGCGCAATCACGCACAAGAATATATGGTCTCGGCGCAGTACTTCGCGCCCCGTGGCAAAGAGCGACTCATGTTCCTCGGCGAACAGATCAGCCACCGCCACCTCTTCTTCAACGACCGCCTCATCGGCATCCTCGGCGACGCCGGCGCTGGCAAATCGTCCTTCATCAAGGGCATGTTCCCCGGCCTGCAACTCTCGAACGACGACGATATCGTCAATCCGCGCAAGATCATGCAGGTGCGCAACCCGCTCAACGACATCGAGGACGCCACCACCTATCACTTCGACGTCCGCTTCCAGATGGCCTTTATGCAGATGTACGAGATCGCCGACTTTGTCCACTCGCTGCTGGAGCGCAAGCGCCGTGTCGTCGTCGAGCACTTCAACCTGCTCTACGACGCCCTCGGCCGTAACGCCGACCTGCTCGTAGGTATCGGCGAAGAGATCATCGTGGCCCGCCCCGGCGTCTTCGGCCCCTTGCCACAGAGCATCTACGACATCGTCCACGAGTCGCTCAAGTATCGCAAGATGGCCCACTCGGCCGAAGACATCACCACGCTTCTCCTCAGCGACGAGTTTGGCATCTCTGACGATGACTACTATTTCTCCGACGTCCGCAATGGCTTTATGCTCAAGTTTCGCCAGCGCCCCGAGATCGATCTGGAGCGCCTCGAGGCACGCGTCCGTGAGCGCATCGCCGAGCATCTCCACATCGCCTACCACGACGAGGATCACGTCCGCATCGGCGACCGTGTCATCCCCTGCGACGGCCCCCGCTTCCACGTCCGCAACACGTCTGAAATCATTGACTTCTCCCTTCACAAGACCCTCGTCGAAGATCCCAAGACAGGCCACTTCTGCCTCATCGGCTTCATCGACGACCCGCAGGAAGACGTCAGCAACCGCAATACCCATTACTTCTTAGCACGTAACTACCAATGAGAGAAATTCAAGCAGAAAAGATCACCGCCCTCGTCGAGCGTCTCTGCATCGAAGCCTGCTATGTGCTGGCCGACGACATCAACCGCAAGTTTCACAGCTGCCTCCAGACCGAGCGCTCACCGCTGGGTCGCCAGGTGCTCACCACCCTCATCGACAACGCCCGCATCGCCCGCGAGGAGCGCGTCCCCATCTGTCAAGACACCGGCATGACCGTCATCTTCGTCACCTGGGGCCAAGACGTCCGCATCACCGGCGGCTTCATCGAGGACGCCATCAACCAGGGTGTCCGCCAGGGCTACGAGAAGGGCTACCTCCGCAAGTCCGTCGTCCGCGATCCCATCGACCGCGTGAATACGAAAGACAACACGCCCGCCATCATCCACTACGAGATGGTGCCCGGCGACGCCTTCCACATCGTTGTCGCGCCCAAAGGCTTCGGCAGCGAAAACAAGAGCGATCTGAAAATGCTCATGCCCAGCGACGGTGTGCCCGGCATCAAGCAGTTCGTAATAGATACCGTCTCGCACGCCGGTGCCAACCCCTGTCCGCCGACTATCGTCGGTGTCGGTATTGGTGGCACGATGGAGCGCGCCGCCTACCTGAGCAAGAAAGCCCTGCTGCGCCCCGTCGGCTCCGTCAACGAACGCCCCGACCTGGCCGCCCTTGAGCAAGAGCTGTATGACGACATCAATCGCCTCGGCATCGGTCCCGTCGGCTTCGGCGGAAGCACCACCGCCCTAGCCGTCCACATCCTCACCTTCGCCACCCACATCGCCGGCCTACCCGTCTCCGTCAACATCGGCTGCCACGCCACCCGCCACGCCGAAGGGTCACTCTGATCTTGAAGTACCCGGCCAACTTGGCCGGCGTCCCTGACGCCTTGACCTTCTTTTGCTTCTTTTCTTGTGTCAAGACAAGAAAAGAAGAAGCATCAAGACAAGAAAAGAAGAGCCACCAGGGAAAGAAAAGAAGAGTCATCAAGACAAGAATAGATCCGGCCTCCCCATCATCCAAATAGAAATTGAATTTGACTATCACACATAATGGAAGCAACACCCCAAATAGAGAAACGCATCCTGCGTGCCCCCTTCACCGACGACGTCATCCGCTCACTCACTGCCGGCGACCTTGTCTACCTCTCCGGCACCATCTACACCGCCCGCGACGCCGCCCATAAGCGCCTCTACGAAATGCTCGACCGCGGCGAACCCATGCCCTTCGACTTCACCGGACAAGTCGTCTACTACGCCGGTCCCTGCCCCGCCAAGCCCGGGCAACCCATCGGATCCGTCGGCCCCACCACGGCCGGTCGTATGGACGCCTATTCGCCCCGCCTCATCCGTGAAGGCCTGAAAGTGATGATCGGCAAAGGCCTCCGCAACGCCGAGGTAGTCGACGCATTGAAGCAATACACCGGCGTCTTCTTCGCCGCCATCGGTGGAGCAGCCGCCCTCATGGCCCGCTGTGTCGACACTGCCGAGGTGATCGCCTTCGACGACCTCGGCCCCGAAGCCATCCGCCGCCTGGCCGTCACTGAGCTGCCCGTCATCGTCGCCATCGACTGTCAGGGCCGCAACGTCTACGAGACGGGCCGCGCCGCCTACGAGCAGGCCTGACGCGCTCCGCAAGTGTCTCACTTCTTGCGCCAATAGACATTTATCCTACTTTTGCGCACTGTTTCACAGGAAGAAACGAATCAATTTTATACATATAAAAACAGCACCGCAATGAAAAAAGGACTTCATCCGGAAAACTACCGTCAGGTAGCCTTCAAAGACATGTCGAACGAAGAGGTATTCATCACCCGCTCCACGATCAACACGAAAGAGACGATCGAAATCGAAGGTGTGACCTATCCCTTGGTCAAGCTCGAAATCTCCAGCAGCTCGCACCCCTTCTATACGGGCAAGGCGAAACTGGTGGACACCGCCGGCCGCGTCGACAAGTTCATGAGCCGCTATGGCAACCGCTACAAGAAGTAATTGCCAATCGGCTTTACAGATCACAGAGGCGGGCAGGTAGAACGAATCCGTTCTGCTTGCCCGCCTCCCTTTTCTGCCCCCCGTGGGACAGATAGCGCGTAGAGCATCCCCAGCAACGCACGATGCCCTGAGCGAAATGCGGTTTCAAAATCCATCTATCTTTGCGCCCGTCGTTTCCGGAGGGAAACATCCCAAACATGGGGCATTAGCTCATCTTGGTAGAGCATTTGGTTCGCAATCAAAAGGTGACGAGTTCGAGTCTCGTATGCTCCACGCGAATTATTCCAATAACAGCTTACACAAAAAGAGGACGCCCGACTTTACACGCAAGATGTAAGGCCGGGCGCTTTCATATAGGACTACGCTTGGACGTTGAGAGGCTCCGACGACCATCCGAGGGCAAAACCCTCAGGGTTCAGAGCTCCGACGACCGTCCAAGGGCAAAACCCTTAGGGTTCAGAGCTCCGACGACCGTCCAAGGGCGAAACCCTCAGGGTTCAGGGCTCCGACGACCGTCCGAGGGAGGCACTCTCTTCCTTCCGTAGCCCCGTTTCCCTACTTTTGCCCCCGCCGCGATGGTTTGCGGCGCAGGGAGTTGCAGCGATCTCCGATAGGCAGCCAATACGACGCCTCTTCCCCCCCGTGTGCTTGAACACCACGTTAAAAACAAGATAGATGAAAAGTAAAGTATCCGTATCCTTCATGATGCTCGGCGTGCTCTTCTGCACCTGCCTCGTAGCGTCCAACCTGTTAGAGACCAAAGTCGTGAGGCTTTGGCAAATGCCCGGCGGGCACATCCTCTCCGTCACTGCCGGACTGCTCGTCTTCCCCATCTCCTACATCATCAACGACTGCATCGCCGAAGTCTGGGGCTACCGCAAGGCACGCCTCATCATTTGGCTCGGCTTTGCGATGAACTTCCTCGTTATCATCCTCAGCCGCGTAGCCGTCATGCTACCCGCCGCACCGTTTTGGGAGGGCGAGGAGGCCTTCAATTTCGTCTTCGGACTCGCTCCACGCATTGCCGCAGCCAGCCTGCTGGCCTTCCTCGTTGGGTCGTTCCTCAACGCCTATGTGATGAGCCGCATGAAGATCCGGTCTGCAGGCCGCAACTTCTCAGCGCGCGCCATCCTCTCCACGTTAGTGGGCGAAAGTGCAGACTCGCTCCTCTTCTTCCCCATAGCTTTCGGTGGAATCATCCCGGCCGATGAGCTACTGAAGATGATCGCGGTGCAGGCACTGCTCAAGACGCTCTACGAGATCCTCATCCTGCCCGTCACCATCCGCGTGGTGCATTACATCAAGCGCGTCGACGAAACCGACACCTACGACGAGGGTATCTCATACAACGTTTGGAAGGTCAAGGAGCTATGAGAACCGGCACACGTCACGACGCTGCGCTCGTCGTTTTCAGTGGTGGACAAGACTCCACCACATGCCTCTTTTGGGCCAAGGAACACTTCGCAGAGGTCCGTGCGCTGACCTTCCTCTACGGGCAAAAGCACCGTGAGGAGGTCAACGTGGCACAACGTATCGCTCGTACGGCTGATGTAGCGTGGGACGTGCTCGACGCGTCTTTCATCGCCTCCCTCGGCACCAGCGCCCTCACCGACACCCGCATACTCATGGACAGCGAGAAGCCCGCAGAGGGCCCACCAAACACGTTCGTGCCCGGTCGTAATCTCTTTTTTCTGAGTATGGCCGCTGTCTACGCTGCCGAACGTGGCATCCGTCACCTCGTTACAGGCGTCTCCGAGACCGATTTCAGTGGCTATCCTGACTGCCGCGACACGTTTGTCCGCTCGCTTAACGTCACGCTCAACTTGGCAATGGATGCACAGTTCGTCATCCATACGCCACTCATGTGGCTCGACAAAGCCGACGTCTGGGCTCTCTCCGACCGCCTCGGTGTCTTCGATCTTGTCCGCCGCGAGACCCTCACGTGTTACAACGGTGTCCTTGGCGACGGTTGTGGACATTGTCCCGCTTGTCGCCTGCGCCATGAAGGACTGGAGCGTTACCTCGCCCGACGATAAACTTCTCCCACGTACATAAATAGCAAGAAGGCTCGTAAGCATCATCGTCTTACGAGCCTCTTTTATTTTGGGGTCATACGTCGTAATCGCCTCTCCCTTTTCGTGCTGAGGTAGGTATACAAAAAATAGAAGCCCCGAGACATCACGCCCCAGGGCCTCCCACAAAAAAAGCTATGAAACTAAAATCTTTACAGACTCAACTCTTATCTCTTTTCAGTAAGCGGAATCGCTTACTTCACAATCACTTTATGCGTATTACCATTCCCCAGAGCCACTACATAGAAGCCTGCAGGAAGTGCCGTGCGAACTGTCTCGCCGGCTGAGAGGGTCAGCGTGCGTACGAGCACACCACTCACATTGTACACTTTGGCCGTGTTGGCCGTGGGACTCGTTACATAGAGGGTCTCACGCTCGGTGTAGATTGACGTACCGTCAGCTTCCACATTACTGTTCGGGGCTGCAAAAGAGATTCGCAGATCGATCGCTTCACGAATCTTATAAATCGTTACCGTATAGGTGCCATCGCCATTGCTGACCACGCGTACACCTTGTTTGTCGGGGATAGACTTTCTGCCTGTCTCCACCACAGGCACCTTACCTGCATTCACACCCGTTGGCATCACTCGGAACATCATATTGCTGCCTGAATTTACATGGTAAATACCAGGAGCATAGCTCGATATCAAGCCTGGCACCTCAGGGAGCACAACCTGGCGAACAAGACTAGCATGAGCAGGACCTATCAAAGTGTCCTTTGTATAGTGGAAGAACTGAACCTCCGCACAGGCATTCGGCTCACGCAGCCAGATCTGACGGTCACTCGCAAGGAAATACTCCATCTGATCAGGAGTGAATGGACGCTCCTCCCCAGTCTCTGGATCACGGGCAAACTCCCAATGCAAACCATTATCAATGCTTCGATATATTTTATTCGAGCCACCAGTAATATTCAATTTGAATCGGCCTGGATTAAGTGGACCCGGAGCCAAAAAATCTATATTGGTTTGAACACCATTATAGAACTTGAAGAAGTGTTTGGTGCTCTTATTCATCACTGTGTCACAATCTCCACCTACAATACAAACTTTGATCGCACCTTCCTTTCCGTTATCCGCAGCGGGAACAGGCAAGATCTTAATAGGGAAGGTGATCAGCTCTTCGTTGGCTTTCAAATCTAATGTATCGGGTAGCGGAGATCCATCCGCCTTTCTAATGTTCTCCTTCGATGCAATGCCCATGTAAGAAAGAACGAGCTTACGATCAAATGCAGCGGGAAGGAAACTCAGTTTCAGTGTTTGAATACAATCAGCATAAAGATGATCTTTTCCTTGCTCATCCCATTCAGGATTCCACGCACCCATATAAGGTGTATCTAATCCTACTTCAGGAGCACCTAAGTCTAGATTAGAAAGAAATACAGCAGAGCCCATACTACCATCATCAACATTAGCAATTTTCAGGGCTAAACGATACGTTTTAGCAGTAGAAAGACCGTTCGCCTTCGCTGTCAATTTAATCGTTCGGCCTCCGTACTCCATAACGGGACTCCCTTGATAAAGGGGCACATGCCATTGAGGATTAACTGCATCATGAAGTGGTGCTCCTAAATGCGTAGCATCGTTGTCACTTGAAGTGATATTACCCCAGTTTGAATTATTGATTGTCACCGGTGTAGAACCATCAGGAAAATAGGCAATATTAAAAGGTGCACCTGAAGGAAGCTCTGTCACAAAGAAACCAAAGATGTCATTGAAACCCGTATTAGAATACCCCGGATATTCCTCTGAGGCAAAGACGAAGTCAAATGACACATCAGGTTTAAATGGCTTAAAATCAAAGACAAGAATACTTCCATCATATGGATGATTTGGCGTCACCAAAGGCGACAAATCAGGATCTACAGCCATTGAATATCCACCATTCCCAGACAGCGCATTACCGGCATCATCGTTCGGTCCTTCTGGAGAGTCACCATTACCAGCAATCCCATTCACGTCACCCGTAGCAAGAATCAACCCCTTGTCAATCGGGAAATCTGTGCCTTCGTACTCAAAATAGGCCAATGATCGCTCATCTGTTGGACCATACACACCATGAAAATGGACATTGGAAATGGCACTAACGGCGGCCGGATTACTTAGTAGAACATGCTTCACCAAATAATCCGCATAAGCATCCTGCGTGGCAGCTATATGATAGGAAGAGTATGACCCAGGCGTAGAGCCACGATCAATCTTTATACTACCCGGATGAGGAGTAGCGAGACGACTAGAAGAGCGTAATTGAGCTTTACCCTCATTCTCTACGATCATCGTTGCACGCTTCTCAGCCCAATGAGCCGGAACACCCTTCTTAATATATCCTTGTTTGAGGGAGTCAATACGGGTTTGTTGTTCAACCGTGAACGTGTTCACGCGCTGTGCTTGTATGACAGTGGGGGACGCGATCCCTGCGCTAAGCAGTAGGGCGACCGCACATAGTCGTGTAATCTTCTTCTTCATTCAGTTTTCTTCGTTTATAATGTATGGCATCGAAGAGGGGGAATAAATGCCGATTGTTTTGTTCGTATAACGCATGACCCTATCCGAATGCAGGGGCAAAGAAGGAGAGGATTCTTTGAATACGCAACTCCATAAGGGACGAAATTGATCACATTAGTGTTTTTTGTATGTATTACAAGTCGGACGTCCCTATCCAGATCGAGGAGAAACGACAGTCCGCGGTGACGGTCGGGGTTATGAATCAGTGCAGTTACGGCGTTCGTCGATGATGTATTCCGGGCGGTTTTTGATCTCGTCGAAGAGGACGCCAATGTATTGCCCGAGTACGCCGATCGTGAGCAGTTGCACACCTCCGAAAAAGATGATGGCGGTCATGATCGAGCTCCATCCGGTTTCGGCGTGACTGAAACCGCAGATCTTGCCCAACAGGGTCCAAAGGGCCAGCAGTAGCCCCACGATGACGGCCAGGAATCCGAGGCTCGAGGCCAGTCGCAGTGGCTTTTTGGAGAAATACAACAAGGCGTTGGAGGCGAAGCGGAGCATTTTGCTCAAGGGGTACTTCGTTTCGCCCGCCACGCGTGCCTTACGTTCGTAGTAGAAGGGCACCTGCTTGAAGCCGATCCAACTGATGAGGCCGCGGATGTACTTCCCATGCTCGGGCAGGCGCTTGAACTGGTCCATGATTTTGCGATCGATGAGGCGGAAATCGCCCGTATCGAGCGGGAATTGCACCTCACTCATGCGGTTCATGGTGCGATAAAACAGGCGTGCAGAGAGGCGTTTGAAGAGCGTTTCCTTTTCGCGCGATCGGCGGACGCAGTAGACGCTGTTTGCGCCTTCGCGTTCGCTGAGGGCCAGAATGTCGGGGATCAGCTCCGGGGGATCTTGCAGATCGGCATCCATAATCACGGCCCAATCGGCGGTGCACTGGTGAATACCGGCCGATACGGCGGGTTGATGGCCAAAGTTGCGCGAGAAGTGGAGCACTTTCACCCTTGGATCTTCGTCGGCTAACTCGTTCAGCATGTTGCGCGTACCATCTCGACTGCCATCATTGATGTAAATAATCTCGCCCTCGCAGGGCAGACGGTCGATCACAGCCCGCGTGCGCCGATACGACTCGGCCAGCACAGCCTCCTCGTTATAACAAGGGACGATGATTGATAGGCGCCGTGTCATTGTTCTTCGTCTAAAAAGTTCTTCCCCCGACTGCTGCGGATGGTGGCGCGGATCTCCTCCTCGTTCATCTCCTTCATATTCGAAATCGTGTACGTCTTGGCCAGAAAGTCGCCATACTGGTTGCACTCCCGAAGCACCCCGTCGAGCACCGCCTTCAGGTCCGCACGAAGGGGCAGCAGCACCACCAGTTCAGCGTAGTCCGGATGTATTGTCAGGCGTTCGATGTCCCAATCGGCCTGCCGAAGCGCGAAGTTGAACTCACGCTCCACCACGTCTCGCCGATAGCCCTCGATCGTCATGCCCTCCGCCGCAGGGAAAAGCAGGTAGAAGCGCAACTTCTGCCCCTTGCCGCCTAGGCCAGTGGAGATATAAATCTGCTTTTCGTCAGAGAGTTCCGACTCCAGAATGATGCGCCCTTCCATGAGCGCCATGTAAGCCCAATCGCGCATGTCAGGCTCGGCCAGCCGTGCATAACGCTCCAACCGTCGGTAGGCAGTCACGTCGCCAGAGATGGCGAAGATGGCCAGGATGCGCCGCTTGTATTCTTCCGTCGTTTCGGGGTTATAGAGGTCTATTTCAAATGCTTCGAGGTCGCCCGCTGTCCACGGGATCCTCTCCTGCTTGATCCGGTTCGAGAAATGGAAGTACTCCATCTGTCGCTCCACCGGAATCTGATGCTCAAGCACATGAAAACTTCCGCTCGTTTTGGCCAGAAACTTCTGGAATTGATTGTATTCGGTTTGTTGTATCATTCTATTCTCCGCTGTTCGTCCCCCTCCGCTTGGAGGGAGAGCAAAAGTATCTCTTTTCACCAAACCGCGGAGTCATGCGCCCTGCAAGCTGTTTGCCCTCTCCGGTCATAGATTTTTATTTGTTTCACGACGCCGTTCCACAACATCATTATTCACACATCCTCCTGCACGATAATTCAGGAAAACTCCGCTGAGCGGAGGTTTCAAAACAGGCTGCGTAGAAACAAACGACTGCGCCATTCATCGCAAAGCATATGCCGTAAGATCATCTACCGAAGTAATTTATTACAATGCAAATGATTTACGACTACTTACCGGAGTAATTCTTCGCAATGTAAATGATTTACGACTACTTACCGGAGTAATTTATCGCAAGGCAAATGGTTTGCAAATACTTACCGGAGTAATTTATCGCAAGGCAAATGCTTTGCGATGATTTACTCCCGCTGAAATGGGGAAACAAGGTGGATTTTAAGGGAAGAGCGCCGCGAATCGTTTCTCTACATCATGCGCCAACGATTCGACGGAGACGTGGAGTTCTCCGGCAATGCGCTCGTAAACTTCGACGATCGGAGTAGGACTATCGTCCGTTTCGACGAACAATCGACGCCGGTCCCAAGTCGTCCGCAAGGCGTCGGGGCGGTGCAGGAGGCCGAAGGAGAGGCTGAGGCCAGCGTCAAGGAGTTGCGTGGCCAAGGGCGACTTGCCCCGAAAGCCGTGGACGATCCACGGGCTATCCGGGCGAAGGCGTTTTCTGACATCGAGCAGTTCGCCCCAAGCACGTACGCAATGGATGATCAGCGGTTTACGCAGCTCATCGGCCAGCCTGACCTGCGCCTCGAAGAGCTCGATTTGCAGCGACATCGGCGCCTCAGCCAACCGATCGAGGCCGGCCTCACCGATCATCACGACCTGCGGATGGGCGGCCCGGAGGCGCAACAGCGGAAGACGATCCGCCGCGGCATGCCAGGGATGAATGCCCACCGCATAGCGTCCCCCGGGCCGTGGCTCGAAGGGCTCACTGGCGTCGATGCTGACCACGGCGGGCGTGGTGAGGTCAGCGGGCGGACGATGGGTGTGAACGTCGTAAAGTCGCATGGGGAGCGGGATCAGGGCACGGGATCATAGCCGCTTCCGCCCCAAGGGTGACAGCGCAGAATGCGGCGAATGGCAAGCCACGATCCGCGTAAGGGGCCGTGACGGCGGAGCGCCTGGATGGCGTATTCGGAGCAGGTGGGGGTGTAGCGACAGCTGGGCGGCGTCAGCGGGGAGATGCAGCTGCGGTAGAAGTAGATGGGCAGGAGGAGGAGGCCGGTGAGGAGACGGCGGATCATGTCGTTTTTTGTAGGATCTGGCTGACGGCCTTGTGCATCGCTTTTTCGATGGCCGCATGCGTGGGCAGGTCATTGCCGACGTACATGAAGCCGATGTGCAGGCATCGGCCATGAAGGGCGCAGCGTTCGGTCAAGGGCGTCTTGCGGGTGCGATAGGCCTCGCGGATGAGTCGCTTAATGCGATTCCGATCGACGGCATGGCGCACGCGTCGTTTGGGAGCGCTGGCCAGGATGGCTACTCCGGGCGCACGGTCCGTGGCTGGCTCCGAGCAGTAGACGACCCTAAGGGGATATGCAATGAACGACTGCCCGCTAGCGAACAGTCGTTCAAGATCTCTTTTCAGATAAAGTCGCTCCCTTTTGGGGAGTTGATTTTTCGTCTCACCCGTTGTCATTCGTCGTTTTGCGGGCCGTCGTTTTCCAGTTGCTTCTTTAAGTATTGCTCCAGTGCGGCGGTCATGGAGGGCGCTTCGGGCGTAGGCGCTTCGATGTCAAGACGGAGCCCTGCCTCAAGGGCCGCTTTGGCAGTGGTGGCGCCGAAGCATCCGATACGGATGTCGTCCTGCTTAAATTGTGGGAAGTTCTTCATCAACGATGAGATGCCGGATGGGCTAAAGAAGACAAGCATATCGTAGTCAAACGATTCGTCTTTCGAGAACTCGCTGCAGACGGTGCGATACATGATGGCTGTCTTGCACGGGATCTTCTTTTCCGTAAGTGCCTCAGAGATGTCGTCTTTATGGATATCGGAGGCGGGGAGTAAGTACTTTTCTTTCGGATGCTTCACGATGAGGTTAATCAGATCGTCCGTTTTGCCAGTGGCTCCGAAGAAGATCTTGCGCTTTCGGTAGACGGTGTATTTCTGCAGATAGACGGCAATGGCTTCTGTCATGCAGAAGTATTTCATCGCTTCGGGAACAACAATGCGTAATTCTTTGCACAGGTAAAAAAAATGGTCAACGGCCGTGCGGGCCGTAAAGATGACTGCACTGTAATCTGGTATAACGATGCGTTGCTTTCTGAACTCTTTAGCCGTCAAGGCCTCAACCTTGATGAAGGGGCGAAAGTCAATATCCACGCCATATCGTTCCGCGATGTCGAAATACGGTGATTTCCCGGTCTCCGGTTTCGGTTGCGATACCAGCAGTTTTTTTATACTCAATGCCATAAAGAACTTATATCCGTTAATTGAAGTGTGTATCTCAACCCCTCGTAAGCCAAGAATAAGGGGATGATTTCTTGGGCGCAAAGGTAAGAACATAAAAACAATATGCCCGTCCGCCTGTTGTAAAATATGCGGATAGTGATATATATCAACAAGATACGATAGAGCGCATAAAGCAAAAGGAAAGCGGCAGCGACATAATGAGGATAACGACTATCGAAGAAGAGCCAGAGAATAGGCACGTAGAGCGTGCATCCCCAAATGCCCGTTAGAGCTTGATAACGATTATCCCACATGGCGTACCGTTCGCCAGCGTCGAAAGCATGGCCGTAAAGGAAGTAGATGATGCGCTTGAGGAGGTAGTAAAGCCAGACGGCTGCGAAGATGAGTCCGAGAGGCAGCAAAACCGAGCGGAGATCGTCGGTGGGCATGGGATAGTAGTGGCCGGCCAAGAGATAGAAGAAGAGTGCGCAGAGGGAGAGCATCTGCAACTTCATGAATCCACGAAAGAAGAGGTCGCTCTTGACGGGACGATCGAAAAGGTTGTCACGCTCCTTGACGGAAAGGAGATCCTTGGCCATCTTCCGAAGCAGGAAGGCATGAGAATGGAAGACGGCGGCAAAAAGCGATATTTCAATGAGCAGGATGACGGGGATGACGTCATTCAAATAGGATCCGTCGGCCAGACGGAGGCCGATGTATCCCTCAAAAAGCCCGTTGTCCATTGTGCATTCTTTTCTGTTGGAGATTCATATATACGATGTACGCTTTGTATTGGGGGCGCGAATGTAGAGAGAGTTTGGAAAGTGGCACGTCTATATGGCTCTGCCAGACGTCTGTGCAGCGATAGAAGGTCATTCGCGCCCATCACACGTAGATGGATTTTCGGCAAGATCCGTATAACGGGGAATAAATGCGCATGAATTTGGGTGTTTAGCAGGCGTGTTTATCTTTGCGGCCCGGAAACGAAAGGAAATATGATCCGTTTAGTGAATACAATGACGATGTGTGGGTGGTGGTGGCGCCCGATGATGTTCCAATACTGTCGTGAGATTGGGAGCACACCCGCATGTCCATAAGTCACAAACGATCCGATTGACAATAGAGACAATGAATGGAGGCTCTGTCGCACACGACTTGCGGCAGGGCCTCTGCTGTTTTCGGGGAGTAATCCGTGCCCTGGATGCAATCTCCCCAAAAGAACGATGACATAAACCCCAAAAGAATGGAAGGACAAGACAACAATTACCGGGTCAGCCCGGAAGGATACTACGGAGCGTTTGGTGGCGCGTACGTGCCAGAGATCCTGCACCGATGCGTGGAGGAGCTGCGCGAGAGTTACCTGCGCGTGATCGAGAGTGAAGCGTTCATGCAGGAGTTCAGCACACTGCTGCGCGACTATGCGGGTCGGCCGTCGCCACTTTACCACGCGGCACGCATGTCGGAACGCTACGGATGCCGACTCTATCTCAAGCGGGAAGACCTGAACCACACGGGCTCGCACAAGATCAACAATGCACTGGGACAGGTGCTGCTGGCACGACATCTGGGTCGGCGGAGGGTGATCGCTGAGACGGGCGCAGGACAGCACGGTGTGGCCGTGGCCACCGTCTGCGCACTGATGGGCATGGAGTGCATGATCTACATGGGGCGGACGGATACGGAGCGTCAGCGGGCGAACGTGGAGAAGATCCGTATGCTGGGCGGGGAGGTGACGCCGGTGGAGTCGGGCAACATGACGCTCAAGGACGCAACGAACGAGGCGATCCGTGAGTGGTGCCGTCACCCGTCGGATACGTACTACGTGATCGGCTCAACGGTCGGGCCGCACCCCTACCCGGACCTGGTGGCACGACTGCAATCGGTGATCGGGCGTGAGATCCGTTGGCAACTGCAGGAGCACGAGGGCCGCGACAGGCCAGACTGCCTGATGGCGTGCGTCGGCGGAGGAAGCAACGCGGCGGGGACGATCTATCCGTTCGTGGACGATGAGCGGGTGCGGATCGTATTGGCCGAGGCAGCGGGCTGCGGCGTGGAGAGTGGACGGAGTGCGGCGACGCTTCACCTGGGTCTGCCGGGCATCATCCACGGCGCACGGACGCTGGTCATGCAGGACAATGACGGACAGATCGAGGAGCCTTATTCGATCTCCGCGGGGCTGGACTATCCGGGCATCGGACCGATGCACGCCGATCTCTTTGCCCGCGGACGGGCGGAGGTGGTGGCCGTGACGGATCGGGAGGCGGTGGAGGCGGCTTACGAGCTGACTCGGCTGGAGGGGATCATCCCGGCGCTGGAGTCTGCTCACGCGCTGGGGGCGCTCGGTCGACTGCGTTTCGGACCGGATGAGCTGGTGGTGCTGACTGTCTCTGGACGGGGGGATAAGGATATGGAGACGTATCTCTCTGCGAAGCATTAACGGCCCCCTTCTTTTCTTGCCTTGATGCAAGAAAAGAAGCAAAAGAAAATCAAGGCATCAGGGATGCCGGCCAATTTGGGGGACTTTCTGATGGCCTTAGTGTACCCGGCAAACTTCCCCGCCCTCGGCAGAGGGCCTTTTCTTGCCTTGATGCAAGAAAAGAAGCAAAAGAAAATCAAGGC
>QWCT01000784.1_pt1 | contig 18946 bp, 16 predicted proteins | sample 1972681 | NCBI WGS metagenome assembly QWCT01 (sample SAMN09866701, study PRJNA288562) | Human oral metagenome isolate pre3_saliva, whole genome shotgun sequencing... | isolation source: mouth | host: Homo sapiens | place: USA: California | reverse complement strand
CGAGGAGTTCCTCGCCGAGGGTGCGGCCAAACTCGGCTACGTGGGACTCCAGCGACGCGCCGACGCGGGAGACGACTGAGCGCACCAGCGAGTAGCCGTTGGAGTGCAGGCCCGAGGAGGCCATCGCGATAACGACATCCCCATCGCTCACGCGCTCGGGACCCAGCAGCTTCGAGGCGTCCACGACGCCGGTCGCCGCACCCGCAATGTCGTAGTCATCGGGCTCCATGACGCCCGGGTGCTCCGCGGTCTCGCCGCCGATGAGGGGCGTACCCGTGGCCTCACAGGCCCGCGCGATGCCGGTGACGATGGAGGCGATACGCTCAGGGACCACGTGCCCGCAGGCGATGTAGTCGGTCATGAGAACCGGGCGCGCGCCGATCACGACGATGTCGTCGACGACCATGCCGACCAGGTCCTGGCCGATCGTGTCGTGCACATCCATGGCCTGCGCAATCACGATCTTCGTACCCACGCCGTCCGTGGAGGTCGCCAGGAGCGGCTTCTCCATGCCCAGCAGCGCCGACGCGTCAACCATGCCGGCGAATCCGCCGGTCGCGCCGAGCACGGTGGAGTCGTGGGTGGCGGCGACGGCGCTCTTCATCAGCTCGACGGCGCGGTCTCCCGCCGCCGTGTCGACGCCAGCGGTCGCGTAGTCAAGGGGGGTGTCGGTCATGGGTGGTGCCTTTCGCGGGTGGCGCTCGACGAGGCCATGTCTGGGTGATCGGGACAGTAACAAAGCCCGCGACGCGGGGGCGCGTCGCGGGCATGGTGATTAGCAGGGGGTAGCGTCGGGGGTTCCGGGCACGGGCGTCCCGGCGGGGATCGCCTCGGGGTATTCGCCGGTGAAGCAGCCCAAGCACAGGGAGGTCCCCTGCCCGGTGGCCGCGACCATGCCGTCGATGGAGAGGTACGCCAGGGAGTCGGCACCGAGGTGGGCGCGCACCTGCTCGACGTCCATGGAGGAGGCGATCAGCTCAGCGCGCGTCGGGAAGTCGATGCCGAAGAAGCACGGCCACAGGACGGGCGGGGACGAGATGCGCACGTGCACCTCGGCTGCCCCGGCCTCACGCAGCATCTTGACCAGCGCGCGCTGCGTATTACCACGCACGATGGAGTCGTCGATGACGACCAGGCGCTTGCCCTCGATGACTTCGCGCAACGGGTTGAGCTTGAGGCGGATGCCCAGCTGGCGCAGCGACTGCGTGGGTTCGATGAAGGTGCGCCCCACGTAGGCGTTCTTCACGAGGCCCTGCCCGAAGGGGATGCCGGCCTCCTGCGCGTAGCCGATAGCAGCGGGCGTACCCGAGTCGGGAGTGGGCATCACCAGGTCCGCCTCGATGGGGTTCTCCCGCGCGAGTGCGGCACCCATCTCGTGGCGCGCGGCGACGATGCGGCGTCCACCAATCGTCGTGTCAGGGCGGGCCAGGTACACGTACTCGAAGACGCAGGTGTTGGCTCGGCGCACGGCGAAGCGGCGCGAGTGCACGCCCGACGCGTCGATGGAAATCAGCTCGCCGGGCTCGATCTCGCGTACGACGGTCGCGCCGCACAGGTCCAGGGCAGCTGTCTCGGAGGCGACAACCCAGCCGGAGGCCAGGCGACCGAGCACGAGCGGGCGGTAGCCATGCGGGTCACGCGCGGCGTACAGCGTGTTCTCGTCCATGAAAACCAGGGAGAACGCTCCCCTGATGCGCGGCAGGACCTTCAGGGCGGCACCGACGAGGGGCGCAGGCTCAGGATCGACCACCGCCGAGGCCGAGGTCGCTTCGTCCCCCTCCGTGTCGCCGGGCGTGACGGCGGGTGTCGCGATGAAGGGGGTCGGACCGGGGATGCGGTCGGCCATGCCGAGGAGCGCGGTCACGAGGGAAGTGTCGGTGGAGGCTCCGCGCTCGAAGTCTTCGCCGTCGTCGGCGATTTCTGCGGCCAGCTCACGCAGCTCAACCGTGTTGGTGAGGTTGCCATTGTGGGCCAAGGCGAGCGTACCCGTGGGGGTGGGACCCAGCGTCGGCTGGGCGTTGCGCCACACGTCCGCGCCGGTCGTCGCGTAGCGAACGTGTCCCAGCGCGATGTGGCCGCGCAGGCCCTGGAGGGACTGCTCGGAAAACACCTTGGAGACAAGTCCCTGGTCCTTGTAGACGAGGATCTGCTTGCCATTCGAGGTGGCGATACCAGCACTCTGTTGGCCTCGGTGCTGGAGAGCATAAAGGGAGAAGTAGGTCAGGCGGGAAACATCCTCGCCCGGGGCCCATACCCCGAAGACACCGCAGTGATCGTGCGGGTGATCGTCTCCGAAGAGTTCCTGGTCGGACAGTGTCATGTCTGGCTGCGAGACGGGAAGCACGATCTCACTCTGACACACTTTTTTACAGCTCGTGGCACATATCCACGTTGTGGCGAGCACATCTGTGCCTCCACGCAGGCCACTCGGCGCGTAATTGCGCACGCTTTACCGGGGAATTCGGTCGCTTGCGGATCGAGATGACACAATGGAGTGCAGAAAAAACAGAGGAGGAAACGTGGCCAATCCAACGCTGAGCGCCATCATGTGGGGACTCGCCCTGCTGGTGAGCGCTCTGGCCATCCTGTCGTTCGCGCGAGGCCTGACTCACATGTGGCGCACGGTCTCGGCGGGAACGCCAGATCCGGGGCGCCTGCGTCCAGTCGGCAAGCGAGCGTGGGGCGTCGTCTCGGCGGCCCTCACCCACCGCGAGTTCAAGGGCCGCCCCTGGATCAAAGCCGCCCACTGGCTCGTCATGGTCTCCTTCCCGATCCTCTTCCTCACCCTGGTCACCGGCTACGCGCAGCTGCGCGTCCAGACCTTCACCCTGCCCTTCCTCGGCCACTTCGCGCCGTGGGAGTGGCTGACCGAGGTTTTCGCGTGGGGCGGCCTGGCCGGCATCATTCTCCTGATGAGCGTGCGCCAGCACGCCGGGCGCGGCACAGCCGCCGAGGCGGCACTGTCCAATGATGACCCCGACGGTGCTGCCGCCGCGGCCGACCCGAACGGCACCCCGCCCTCGTCCCTGACCAAGCCCCACCCGCGCGACTCCTCACCGCGCGGCCTGGCCTCCCGCTTCCTGGGTTCGACCCGCTGGCAAGCGCTCTTCGTTGAGTGGGTCATCCTCATCGTGTGCGCGTGCGTCGTGGCCCTGCGCGGCCTCGAATACGCGCTCTTCAGCGTCACACCGGGCCTCGAGGCCCACGCGAGCGCGCTACACTTCCCGCTCACTGCCTGGCTCGGCGCGCTCTTCGTTGCCGCAGCCTCCTCCTCGGCCGCGTCGCTCGCGAACGCAATCGTCCTGGTCAGCGCGCTCAAGGTCATCACCTCCATGACCTGGCTGACGGTCGTCGGCATTCAGACCGGCATGGGCGTCGCATGGCACCGCTTCGTCGCGATCCTCAACCTGTACACGCGTCGCAACGCCGACGGTACGAAGTCCCTAGGACCGGCTGACCATATGCTCATTGACGGCAAGCCCGTCACCAGCGAGGACGACTTCGATGATCTCCCCGAGGACACGGTTCTCGGCGTGGGCACGGTCGACGACTTCTCGTGGAAGGCGCGCCTAGACCTGTACTCGTGCACCGAGTGCGGTCGCTGCCAGGAGCTGTGCCCCGCGTGGAACACTCAGAAGCCCCTCTCCCCCAAGCTGCTCATCATGGGCCTGCGCGACCACATGGAGTCCGCCTCCAACGTGCAGATCGTCGAACAGGAGGAGGGTCACCAGAAGCTCGAGGATGGCGAGGTGCTGCTCGACAAGGGCGTACCGGCCTCGCCGCACTCCTTCGACCTCGTCTCCGCCCTGTCCCTGTCGGGCGCGACCGGCCCCGAGGGCGTTTCCGCGGTCACCGCTCCCCTAGTCCCCGAGGTCGTCTCCGAAGAGGTCCTATGGGACTGCACGAACTGCGGTGCCTGCGTCGAGCAATGCCCCGTCGACATCGAACACATCGACCACATCCTCGATCTGCGCCGCCACCAGGTCCTCATGGAGGGCGCGTTCCCCCGCGAGCTGGGCCGCGCGTTCCGCGGCATGGAATCCAAGGCGAACCCCTACAACCAGGCGGCTCGCAAGCGCATGGATTGGGCGAAGAAGCTCGACTTCGACATCCCCGTCGTCGGCGAGGACATCGAGGATGCCTCGCAGGTCGACTACCTGTTCTGGGTGGGCTGCGCGGGTGCCTACGACGACACAGCGAAGAAGACCAGCGCCGCCGTCGCCGAGCTGCTACACACGGCGGGCGTATCCTTCGCGGTCCTCGGATCGGGCGAGTCCTGCACGGGCGACCCGGCCCGCCGCGCTGGCAACGAAGCGCTCTTCCAGATGCTGGCCGCCCAGGCGATCGACACGCTCACGGAAGCCAAGCCCCAAAAGATTGTTGTCTCCTGCGCGCACTGCTTCAACACAATCGCAGGCGAGTACCCGGAGCTGGGCGGGCACTTCGACGTCGTCCACCATACGCAGCTCCTCAACCGCCTCGTGCGAGACGGCCTGCTCACGCCGGTGCCCCCCACGGCCTCGACTGCGTCCGCTGCCTCCGCGAGCGAGGACGCCACGGACGAGGCCGGGGCGGGGACCGCGGGCACGGCTCCCTCCGTCGGCACACCCCTGAAGGTCACCTACCACGACGCGTGCTTCCTGGGACGCCACAACCGTATCTACGAGCCGCCGCGCGAGCTCGTGGGTTCCCTGCCGAACGTGGAACTCGTCGAGATGCCGCGCAACCGCGACCGCGCGATGTGCTGTGGCGCGGGCGGCGCGCACGCCTGGTTCGAAGAGACGCGTGGGACCCGTATCGCAGACGCTCGTATCGTCGAGGCCGCGTCCACGGGCGCGGACGTCGTCGCGACGGCCTGCCCCTTCTGCTCCCAGATGCTCGGCTCCGCGTCGGGCACGTCGGCTGGTTTCGTTTCCTCCGACGCCACCGACCGAGGCACCGAGGGCACCTCGACACCGGCACGCGGGAAGCTCCCGGAGGTACGCGACGTCGCCGTCATGCTGCTCGAGGCCGTGAAGCGCGGACAGTAACCAATGCACGCACGCTGATGGCGAAAGGGCGGCCCCGCAGAAACACCTGCGGGGCCGCCCTCACGCACACCTGTTGAAAAGCCGAAGCTATGTACGCGACCTACTCCTCATCTTCGTCGGAAACATCTGCCAAACCGACCAGGAAGCCGTCCTCGTCGATGACGTTGCCGCCCACGAGGGTCGCAATCAAGCCCGCAGCCTTCTCGACCTCCTGCGCCGAACGTAGACGCTCGCGGCGCGCGGTGCGGCTCATCGTGTTCGTGCCAGGCGTGGGGGCCAGGCCGGAGAGCCAGCGAACCTGATACTCGATGATCGCGCCCGCCGTCCACGGCTCCCAGCGCAGGACGCGCGGAGGCGAGGGGACCGCGTGGACCTCGACCATCATGTCGGAGTGGTGGCCGATAGGGCACATGAGCGCGTAACCATCGACGACCTGCGGCTCGTTATGCTGGGCCTCCAGCTCCTCGCGGGCCTTCGCGATCTTCGAGGCGATATCCTCGCGGACAGGACCCAGCTCGGCCTTCAGCTTCTCGATCTGCGCGGCCTGTGCGGGGGTCAGCGCCGGGGCTTCGGGGACGATGTCGCGCGCGTCCTTCATCTGCTCAAACCCAGCGCGCTCGCGCATCGCGGACAGCAGGTCCTCCGGGTTGATCCAACGCGGCGCGTACACCGTCAGGTTCACGGCCGAGTCCGCGTCGGGAACCATGACGTAGCCGCTGCCGGCCAGGCGCAAACCGCCCGCCAGGCGGCGCGCCATGCGGCCCAACGCCTCGAGCACGCGGTACTCCAGACCAACGGGCATGCCGTCGGGGAAGGCCTGCGCCCACTCCCCCATGACCGCGCTGGGTTTCTCCTCGGCGCGCGAGACCGGGCAGCGCAGGATCCACGCATGCGTCAGCAGGGACGGGGTGCCCAGCTGCGCGCGCGTCGGCTGATCCAGGGACCACGGGCCTTCAAGCTCAGCATCCGACGACAAGTGCAGGCGACCGGGCGCGAGCCAACCGGCGTCGTCCCACATGGAGATCGCGAGAGCCTCCAGCTCAGCCGGATCCACGGCCTCCGACACGAGGAACAGGTGGTGACCCAGGGCTTCCTGCATGTCGATGACGCCCGCAGGTTCGCTGACCTCAATGGCAGCGGCGATCGGCACGGCGGCCTCAGCGCTGGTGATCTCGCCGTCGGCGGCGATCTGGAACGCCGGCTCCTGGGTGGTACTCAGACCGATCAAGGACACGTTCGTCTGCATGATCGGGCTGCCCGTCGCGGACGTAAGGACCGAGTCCGCCAGGCTGGAGTGGGCACTCGCCATGCGTTCCTTGAAGGAACGCCTGACCGGCGAAGGCGGGGGCGGCGCATCGTTCCGGTTCGTGACCTGGCCGCGCGGGGCCATGCCGGGCAGCACGACACCCGTTATGACGCCCGTGCGCGTCGTGGTGCCCTGCTGACCGGCGGGCGGGGGCGGTAGCGTCGGGGTCGGATCCGCAGGTTCGGGCGGGGGCAGCGGGGTCGAGCCTGCGGGTTCAGGCGGAGGCGGTACCACCGACGGCAGGTCCGCCGATTCCAGTGCGAGAGGCGCGTCCTGTTCGGCCGCATCAGCTGCGGCCGCGCGCGCCGCACGCTCGGCGCGCCTGCGCGCGAGCCGGGACGGAAAGGGAGGGTGGGGGGACTCCATCATGTCACCGATCAATGCGTGTGCGGGTGAAGCGCTGGTGCGTCCGGGACGGCGTGGGGCCTCGCTGACCCTGGTAGTGGGAGCCAGCGCCCTGTGAGCCGTAGGGATGCTCGGCCGGGGAAGACAGGTCGAAGAAGCACAGCTGCCCGATCTTCATGCCCGGGTAGAGCAGGATCGGCATCGTCGCCGCGTTGGACAGCTCGAGGGTCACATGACCGGAGAAACCGGGGTCAATGAAGCCCGCGGTGGAGTGAGTGAGGAGGCCGAGGCGCCCTAGCGACGACTTGCCCTCAAGGCGCGCGGCAATGTCGTCGCCGAGGGTGACCAGCTCGTAGGTGGCACCCAAGACGAACTCGCCGGGGTGCAGGACGAAAGGCTGATCCGGACCCACGTCGATGCGTCGCGTCAGATCCGACTGGTCCGCCGCAGGGTCGATCACCGGGTAGCGGTGATTATCGAAGAGACAAAACAGGCGATCCAGCCGCACGTCAATACTGGCCGGCTGAACCAGGCCACGGTCCAGAGGATCGAGACGAATCCGGCCGGAATCCAGAGAAGCGTTGATGTCGCGGTCACTGAGCAGCATGACTCGATTGTCGCACACTCAGCGCCGCGACAACAGCCTCAGCGGATCACTCCAGGGGGCGACCCTGCGCATCGCAGCCGTAGGCACCGTAACGCATGATGATCATGATGAACTCAACGAAGGCCCAGATGCCCGTGACGAGCATACCGATGACGGTCACGGACAGGATCAGCTGGATGACACCCTTGGCGGTATAGCCCAGGTAGAAGTTGTGGATACCGAAGATTCCGACGAAGAACGCCAGGAGCAGCGCGACGATCCACTGCTTGGGCGGGGTCGTGTAAGCACCCTGACCAAAGGCGGGCTGGCCGTAAGCAGGCTGGCCGTAAGCGGGCTGGCCATAGACGGGCTACTGCGCACCCGGGGCGGCGTTGGCCTGGTCGTAACCGGGGGTCGAGGCCTGGGGGAAGCTGGGAGCATCCGGCACGGGCACCGAGTTCTGATCCTCCGAGTTGAAGGGGTTGGGCGTCGTCATAACTAAGCCTTTCGATTGTCGTGGGAAGTGACGGCTGCGGGCCGCACCCGCATAGCCTAGCGTGTCGACACCACTTTTCGTCATCCGCAGCGACCCCGAAAGACCCCCGATCACTCCCCGAGCGTGCCCGCAAACGCGTTCCGACAAGCATTTTGGGACCGAGGGCTGCTCGCCCGCACCACGCGCTATACACCACAAAACAGCTCAGACACACAGTGAGACGCTCGCGCCCGGGGCGTCGCTGCACCCGGACAGAGAAACGTGAGGAGCACTAGATACACGTGTGGGACCCGACATCAGCCGAGTCCCACACGGTGCTCGCTATACACGCCTATTTGGGCGCGCGCGAGTAGGTCAGACGGTCGGAACGCCGTTCGCGTCCCGTGCGTAGATCCACTTGCCCATGAAGGTCATGATCGCGCAGGCAACCAAGAACCCCCAATAAATGAGGCCAAGGAAGACAACAAAAAGGTTCGCCTCGCCCGTTTCCCAGTCGAACGTCGCCAAGTAAAGCACGTTCAGGACCACGGTCACGGCGACCTTGATGAAACCGATCTGCTTGTGGCCAAGGAAGAAGTCACCGGCACCAATAGCGCCGAGGAAAAAGTTGAGAAGGCCCGCAGTCTTACGAGGCTTACCCAGCATGGGGGCGTTGAATCCGGGCTGGCCGTAGCCGGGCTGACTGTAAGGCTGCTGGCCATAAGGCTGCTGTCCGTATGCGGCCTGCTGACCATAACCGGGCTGGCCATAAGGCTGCTGCCCATAGCCGGCCTGCTGACCGTAACCGGCCTGCTGACCGTAACCGGCCTGCTGACCGTAACCGGCCTGCTGACCGTAACCGGCCTGCTGACCGTAACCGGGCTGCTGACCGTAACCGGCCTGCTGGCCATAGCCGGGCTGCTGACCGTAACCGGCCTGCTGGCCATAGCCGGGCTGCTGACCGTAACCGGCCTGCTGGCCATAGTCAGGCTGCTGGCCATAGTCAGGCTGCTGCCCATAACCAGGCTGCTGACCGTAAGGCTGCTGAGGAGTAGACATGACGTCTCCTGATAGTGAGGGAACCCTCGATAAAATGGGGGTAATTGAAAACAGGATCAGACTAGCGAACCTGTACTGTTTATACAACAGTCGCCATTTTTATGCTCCACACCACACTTCGTATATGTTAGAACGCGCTCATGGGGACTTTTTACCTACACTGACAGGGTGTTCACAAATCCAACGGCTGAGGCCTCGCAGGTACTCCTCCATGACCTTCCCCGCTGGTTCGCATCCAACAAACGCGACCTGCCCATGCGCGGCGATGACGTGTCCGATTGGGGAACACTCGTCTTCGAGATCATGAGCCAACAGACGCCCGTCGCGCGCGTCCAACCGATCTGGTTGGAGTGGATGGAGCGATGGCCAACACCCGGCGACCTAGCCGAGGCCTCCTCCGCGGATATCATTGTGGCCTGGGCGAATCTAGGCTATCCCTCACGCGCACTGCGCCTCAAAAATTGTGCGGGCACCATCGTCGAGAAACACGGCGGTCAGGTGCCCCTCACTATGAAAGAGCTAACTCTCCTGCCCGGCGTGGGCACCTACACGGCCAGCGCCCTCCTGGCGTTCAGGCACGGAATCCGGATCCCGGTCCTGGACACAAACGTTCGACGAGTGCTGGTCAGATTTCTCGATGGCCGGGAGTTTCCACCCCACTCAACCCCCTCGAAGGCAGAAACGCAGCGCGCGGACGCGCTCCTCCCGACAGATGGGGGCCTCGCCGCCGACGTCAGCTTGTCGCTCATGGAGTTCGGAGCCCTCGTGTGCACCCAGCTTTCCCCAGACTGCGACACGTGCATCATGCGCACGCACTGCGCCTGGGCACACGCCGGATTCCCGAAGGACGAGAAGCGCCCCACCCCCCAGCCCTACGCGGGCACCGACCGCCAGGCCCGCGGACGCATCATGAAGGCCCTGCGCTCCGCCCACTTCGAAGGCACCGAAGGCCTCACGAAACGTCGCGTCCTCGACGCCGCACGCCTCGACGGCGGCGACCGCTACCAACCCGCCCGCGTCTACCGAGCCCTCCTCAAGGAAGGCATGATCATCTACAACGAAGACACGAAGCGCGTGACGCTGCCCCGCTGATTCTGGCACGAGGCCGACTCCCCACCGCGAACACGCGCGGCCCCAGCGAGGAAGCCACGGCCTCGTCACTGAACCCTCAGTAGCGGATCGCGTCAATCGGCTTGATACGCACGGCCGCGAGCGCCGGGATGATGCCGCATACAGCGCCGATGCTCGTGGAGATGGCGACGCCCGCGATGGCTGCGCCGGCTGGGAACGCCGGCGTTTCGCTGAGCGCGATTCCTATTGTTTCGAGCGGCAAGAAACGTACGACGACGACCGCGATCCCCACGCCGATGATGCCGGCGACGAAGGTTGCGACCACCGACTCCATGAAGACGGCGAAGAAGACGCGCGCGGCGGAGGCACCGACGGCGCGGCGAATACCGATTTCGCGCACGCGCTGACGTACGGTCACGATGGCGACGTTGAGCAGGCCGAGCGCGCCGAGGAAGATGATGATGCCGCCGATAATCATGATGACGCGGGAGATTGTCCCCAGCTGTTCTTCGCCCGTGTCCTGGTGTTCGCCGCCGGTGACGCTCACGTGCCATCCGTCGCCGAGGATCGACGCTAGGGCTTGCGGCAGCACCGTTCGCGCCTGCTCGGCGTCCTCGGGACCGACCCACGCGATCATTGTGGGCTGCCCCATCTGCGGCAGGGCGGCGCGCGCCGCGTCGTAGTGCACGTAGAGGGTCGGCATGTCGAAGCGGCTCTTCGCTTTCGTGACGCCGACGACGCGCAGCGCGGTGCCGTCGGTGGTGTGCAGGACGATGGGGACCTGGTCGATGGGTGCGCGGCCCAGCTGATTCCACAGGATCTCGGAGATGACGACGGGGGTCAGGCGCTGGTCCGCGTCGCTGTCGGTCACCCAGCGTCCGGCGAGCATGCGGGTCCGGAAAATCACCTCGAAGGAGGGGTCGACGGCCTGAATCGTGACGTCGTTGAACATGTCCTGTGTTTGCACCACCGGGTAGCCGCGGAATAGTCCGGTGCTGCGCGCCTGGCGGACCTCGACGATCTCGCCGCCCGAACTGGATAAGCGCGACCAGTAGTGGATGTCGTGGCGGCCCGCGAGCGTCGCCATCGCGTCGCTCACCGGATCCTTCTCATCGGGTCGCGCGACGGTGGACGAGGCCTGGGTCGCTTCACTGTTCCCGGCTTCCTGGGTGGGGCCGTCGTTCGAGGGCCCTCCTTGGCTTGCTGATGATTTTTCCGGCGCGAGGCGCAGCGTCACCGAGCGTCCCTCGTAGAGTTCGGCCAATTCGCGCGAGGATTGCAGGATCAGGTCACCCAGCGCGATAACGACCGTCATGGCGGCCACCGCAGCGACTACTCCCACGAGGGAGAGGACCACGCGGGCTTTCTGGACTTTCACCTCGCCCCACGCCTCGATGAGGGCACCCACGATCTGGCTCAGTGCGTTCACTGCTCACTCTCCCTTTTTCGAGCCGCTGCCCTACCGACGGCTCTCATCGTCTGACGTGCCGTCACACCCGTATCGTCAGGCCATCCCCCCGACGGCGGTGCCGGAACCTGCGCGGGAAGCGGCGGCGGGGGTTGCGGACCAGCGGAGGCGGCGGAGGCCTCGCCCCAGGGGATCCCGGTGCTTCCACCGGTCCCGGCGTTGTCGGCATCAGAGTTCCCCGCCTCCGCACGCTGCGTGAGGGTTCCAGGGTCCGTGACCTCGTGGAGGACGCCGTCATAGAGTTCGTAGGCGCGCGAGGCGCGGGCGGCGACCGCCATATCGTGCGTGATGACGATGAGCGCCGAGTCGGATTCGCGGGCGACCTCCTCCAGGAGGGTCATGACCGCTCGGCCCGTGTCCGGGTCGAGCGCGCCCGTCGGTTCGTCGGCGAGGATCACGCGCGGGCGGCGCACGAGAGCACGGGCGATCGCGATGCGCTGCTGCTCGCCGCCGCTCATCTCCCCCGGGTGCGAATCGGCGCGATCCGCCAGGCCCACGCGTTCAAGCATGTCGAGGGCGATTGAGCGCCTGCACAGCAGTTGCATGCCGGAGGCATACAGGAGGGGCACCTCGACGTTTTCGGCGGCCGTACGGGCGGCGAAAACGTTAAATTGCTGGAAGACGAAGCCGAAGTCCTCGCCGCGCATACGAGCGCGACGCCCCTCGCCCAGGCGCGTCGTATCCACGCCGTCCAGCTCGTAGGTGCCTGACGTGGGAGCGTCCAGCAGGCCAATGATGTTGAGCATCGTCGATTTGCCGGTACCCGAGCGGCCCACGATGGACACGTGCTCGCCCGCCGCAACGTCCAGGTTAACGCCACGCAGGATGTGCAGATCCTCGCCGTCAGGCAGGGCAACCGTGCGGGTCACGTCCCGCAGGTGCACGAGGCTCATCGCGCGCTCGTCCCGTCGGACGCGTCAGCGGCCCCATCCTTGGCCCCGCCGCCCGTGTCACCCGAGCCGTAGGGGTCGTCCTGGTTATCCTTCGTCGCGGTCGGGGTGAATTCGAGGATTTCCTCGCCTTCCTCGAGTCCCTCCTTGACCTCGACCATCTTTCCGTCGGTCAAGCCCAGGGTGACCGAACGCTTCTCCGGGTTGGCCGGGTCGGAGGTTGGCAGGTAGACGGTGCCGGTCTGGTAGCGACCCTCGACCGCGGAGACAGGCACAGCGAGCACGCCCGTCGCCGATCCCGTCGTCATCTCGAGGTTCACCTGCAGGCCCGCGAACACAGTCTGGTCGGAGGGAATCGCGCAGCGGGCCTTCAGGTCCGTCGAGGCCGCAGCCGAGTTCTCGGAGGCACCCGAGTTTTTCGCGTCCCGCGTCTTGCTCGTGGGGCTAACGAGCGTGACGTCTGTGCACTCGAAGGGGGCCGGGCCGTTCTTAATGGTGACGGTCGCGGTGGAGGGTGCCTCCTGGAGGCGGTACATCTGGTCGGCGCTCAGGGCGGCGACGGCCGAGAACGTGGAGGGGGCAACCGAGGCGACCGTGTCGCCAATCGCGAACTGCTGTCCCACCAGGACGCTCGTGGACACCTTGCCGTCACCGGGGGCGGCGACCGTCTCGTATTTGAAGGTAGGCTTCCCGGTCTCCATGGTGACGTTACCGTCCTCATCGGTGACTTGGCGGGTTTCGCCCGGGATTTCCTTGCGGATCTGGATGAGGGCGTCACCCTTGGCGACTGTGTCACCGTCGTTGACATAGACGCGCGCGACCTCGCCGTCAAGCGTCGCGCGAGCATTCACCGGCTCATCCGCCTGGATCGTGCCCGTCACGCTCACAGTGTTCGTAATGTCCGAGCGGCCCACAGAAATCGTCATCTGCCCGAAGGTTCCACCCGGGTCCATGCTGTCGCCCGTCTGCTCCTCCTGCGCGGCGGGGAAAAACGCGAACTTGACCAGGGACACCGCGACGATGACCCACGCGAGTGCCTTAACAATATTGAGCACCTGCGCGGTGCGGGTCTTACGTGCCACGTCCGTCTCCTTTAATGTTCGTTAATCGCCTTATTGTAAGGCGCACGTCATAGCCAGAGCAATGGTTGATACTCATTCTCAGGTTGCTCTTGGGGTTCTCTGGGGCCGCCCGGCGCGTCGTCCCAGCTCTGCCTACGATTGAGAACACACCGACCGAAAGGACGCCATGATTCGCCGCGCCACACCCGCCGACGCCGACGCGCTATCCGCGCTCGCCCGCGAGTGCTTCACCCAGACCTTCGAGCACCTCTACGCGCCGGGCGATTTAGCTATCTTTCTCGACCAAGCCTACTCCCCCGCCATACTACGCTCCGAACTTCAAGATCCGCAGCGCGCGACCTGGCTCCTCTTCGAGGACGCAGTCGGTGGCCCGTCATCACCGGACGAGGCCTCCTGCACCCCCAGCGATCTCGTTTCCTCCCCCGGCCCCACCGTTCATATCCCAGGCGAGCACCCCAGCATCCCCTATTCCGGGGAGGAAGCCCCGGCCTCGTTCCCCGACGGACTCATCGGCTACGTGACCGCCTGCCCCGCACACCTGCCCCACCCCGACGTCGCACCCGGCGACGGCGAGGTCCAGCGCCTCTACATCCTGCGCGGACACCAGGGTGGGGGCCACGGGACCACGCTGCTGCGCACCGCGCTTGAGTGGCTCGAACGCGACGGGCCGCGCACCCTCTGGATCGGTGTGTGGAGCGAAAACTACGGGGCGCAACGCTTCTACGCGCGCCACGGCTTCGAGATCGTCGGCGAGTACTCATTCATGGTCGGCGACCACGCCGACCGCGAGTTCATCACCCGCCGCCCGGCGAGCGTCTCACGCCGACCGTCCTGCGTCTAAGGGGAGACAACCTGCAGATGCTAATGCCCCCAGGGAAGACTGGGGGGCTGGCCGGAAGAAAGGAGATGCGATGATCGTTCGCATCATCAGCACTCTGATTGCCCTTCCAGCTTCTACGGTAGCAGCATGTAAGAATGGGTCCCGAGGTTCTCACCTCGGGACCCATCGACGTCTGCTGGGACGCGGTCACTCAGCCTTGTCGGCCTCGGCGATCTTCGCGCGAACGTCATCCATGTCCAGGTTCTGGATCTGAGAGATCAGGTCCTCCAGGGCGGACAGCGGAAGCGCACCCGACTGGCGGAACACCGCGATGCCATCGCGGAAAGCCATCAGCGTCGGGATCGACGTGATCTGAGCCGCCATCGCGAGCTGCTGCTGATCATCCGTGTCGATCTTGCCGAACACGACGTCGGGATGCTTCTCGGAGGCCTCCTCGAAAACGGGGCCAAACTGGCGGCACGGGCCGCACCAGGTCGCCCAGAAATCAACCAGGACGATGCCGCCGGCAGACACAGTCTGCTCGAAGTTCTCCTGCGTCAGAGTAACGGTAGCCATGTTTCTCCTTGTGTCGCCGACACTCTGGTCGGCAGGTCAGTCGGGGCCGGACGACCCCTGTGTTATGTCTGAATCAACGGACGCGGCGCGCCCACTATTCCCCGGAAGGGAGAGGCGAAGCGGTGACATGACGCACGTTCTCCTCGGAGGCACCCAGGCCTCGCAAAATAAAGGTCTCCACCAGCGCCAGCGCCGACTCACGGTGCGCCGCATCCGCCGGGAGGCGTTGGCCCGCCAGCGTCGCATGAATGAGATGAACCGCGCCCAGCGTATTCTGCTGCGCGATCAAGTTCCGTTCCATGGCCTCGTCGAGGATCCCAATGAGGACCTCGCCCACCATACCCGCGTGATCATGCAGGTGCGAGGCACCCCGGCCCGACATCTGCCGACGCAGGCCCATGCCCGCCTTCACGTGGTAGCGGCTGATCATCTGCAGATGCGCGCGAATGTAGAGGCGCAGGCGCATGAGCGGATCAGGCTCAGCCTCGAGGCGCGCGGTGAGCACCCGCGTGAACTCCTCGGTAACCTGGCGCATGTAGGCGAGCAGCAGCACTTCCTTGTCCGCGAAGTGGTTGTACACCGCTGTGCGCCCCACGCCGGCGCGCTCAGCAATCTGGCTCATCGTGATGGATTCGAAGGCCTGTTCGGCCATGAGAGACCCGAGCGCATCAAACAAGCGGGTGCGGGTCAACTCGCGGTGGGAGGCGAGGGACTCGCCAATAATCTTCGGCATGCGCTTATTCTGACATCCGGTCCCCATGTGTCGTCAAATGGTGGCGGGCACCATTCCCGCGCCGCGGAAGCAACGCAAGCTTTATCACTCACCCTCTCAGCGCGCCCGACACAGCTCACGCGCGCTCACTTCGGCCACCCACTCCCCGCCGACGCGCGACGTGTCACCGGGCGCAGCGCGCAGCCACGGCCTCGACAATAGGAAGGTCCGCGACGATCCAGGGCAGGTTCCCCAACTCGGAGATCGGCACCCAGCGCGCCTCCAGGTGCGAGGCACCCGCGGCAGGGGCCGGCGAACCGGGCGCAACCTCCACGAGCCACACGCCCATGACGCGCCCACCCAGAATCGGCCACCACAGGCCGCCGTCCGGGCAGACGCGCTCCCCCACCCGCAGGTGCGCGCCGAGTTCCTCCACAATCTCACGCTCGAGCGCCACCACCGCGTCCTCGCCCTCTTCGATCTTGCCGCCTGGCAGCTCGAACTGGCCGCGCAGCTCCTGCGGGTACGCGCGCGAGCACGCGAGCAGCACGGTCGGGTGTTCCAGGGAATCGACGATGGCTGCGGCCACCACGGGACGAGGCATGGGTCCTCCAATCGGTCAAGCGATCCTCAGTGTATCCACGGTCAGCACGCTCAACAGAACCGGAACCATCTCGGAGCGGACCGCGAGGCGTGAGCTGCGGCAGGAGCGGTGAGCGCTGCCGCCTCCGCGCTGGATCGGCGAGCGATGCTTGGGCGGATGCGGCCTTGTCGTCGAGAGCAGCGCGACAACCGCCATCGCACAGCACACAGCGTCGCGAGCACAGCACTGTGCGCGAGACGCCGGTTGCGTGCCCATCCATCGTGACGCTATGATCGACAGGTCGATTCCTTCGGGACGATGAATTGCGGGCGTAGTTCATCGGTAGAATGGAAGCTTCCCAAGCTTCAGAGGCGGGTTCGATTCCCGTCGCCCGCTCCGTTTTCCGCCTGGCCGCGCGCCGGGCGGTTTTGTTATGCACCGCTGCGGGCGCGGGTGCGGATGCAGATGCGGATGCAGATGCGGATGCGGATGCGGATGCGGATGCGGATGCGGATGCGGATGCGGATGCGGATGCGGATAGGTTAATAAGCTATCCGGATGCTCATAACCTATCCGTGAAGCAACAACCTATCCGCGCACACAGGCAAGGATGCAACGACGACGCCGGTGTGAAGGGTGCCGATGGGCAGCGGCAGGGCCAGGCCGGGGTGCCGATGGGCAGCGGCAGGGCCAGGCCGGGGTGCTGGTGGGCAGCGGCAGGGCCTGGCCGGGCACCTGTTGACGTGCCGAGGACCAGCAGCGCCGCAAGCGCCGCCGGTGTGGAGGGCACCGGAGGGACCGGTGGGCCTGGCTGCGGTGCCGGTGGGCGGCGACGGGGCCTGGCAGAGCTATTCACAGCGACCTACCCCCACTGGTGCGAAGGGCACCGGAGGGACCGGTGGGCCTGGCTGCGGTGCCCGTGGGCGGCGGGGCCTGGCAGGGTTATTCACAGCGACCTAGCCCCACTGGTGCGAAGGGCGCCGGAGGGACCGGAGGGCACGGGCGGGCTTCGAGGCGCGGCGCCGAACGAAGTGAGGCCGCCTAGCCTCGCGGGCGGCCGGGGCCTCCGGCGCCCGGAACACCCGTGGGGCCACAAGCAACCAACCAGGCAACCCAAGCAACGCAAACGCGCGGCAGCCCGTCAGGGCCGCCGCGCGTTCACGCAACTAGTTCACACACTCGACGCAGTCGAGAGCTGGGGGCACTCGACACAGTCGAGAGGCCGAGCATTCAGTACAGTCGCGCAGCCACGACCTCGGCGACCTGGACCGCGTTGAGGGCAGCGCCCTTGCGCAGGTTGTCGCCGGAGACGACCAGGATGAGGCCACGCTTGCCGTCAACCGCCTGATCCTGGCGGATGCGGCCCACGAGGACCTCGTCGCGGCCGGCGGCCTCGAGCGGGGTGGGGACGTCGACGACGCGCACGCCGGGAGCGTCGGCCAGCAGGGCGCGTGCCTGGTCGGGCGTGATGTCGCCGGCGAACTCGGCGTGGATGGTCAGGGTGTGACCCGTGTAGACGGGGACGCGCACGCAGGTGCCGGACACGGCCAGGTCGGGGGTGTGCAGGATGCGGCGCGACTCGTTGCGCAGCTTCTGCTCCTCGTCGGTCTCTTCGGAGCCGTCGTCGACGATGGAGCCGGCGAGCGGCACGACGTCGAAGGCGATGGGCGCGACGTACACGTTGGGTTCGGGCAAGGTGACGGCGCGGCCGTCGAGGGCGAGGCCCGGAAGGTCCTGCTTGACGCCGGCTTCGATCTGGCCGGTCAGCTCGGCGACGCCGGCGCGGCCTGACCCGGAGACGGCCTGGTAGGAGGACACGAAGAGGCGCTTGATGCCGCCGGCGGCCTCGACGAGGGGCTTGAGGACGGGCATGGCGGCCATGGTCGTGCAGTTGGGGTTCGCGATGATGCCCTTGGGGCGGTTGTCGACGTCGTCGGGGTTGACCTCGGAGACGACGAGCGGGACCTCGGGGTCCTTGCGCCATGCGGAGGAGTTGTCGACGACGACCGCGCCGGCGGCCGCGAACTTGGGGGCATACTCGCGCGAGGCGGTGGCACCCGCAGAGAACACGGCGATATCAATGCCCGAGTAGTCGGCCGTCGCCACATCTTCGACGACGATATCCTGTCCCTTCCACGGCAGGGTCGTGCCCGCCGAGCGCGCGGACGAGAAGAAACGAATCGTCTCGACCGGGAAACCCCGCTCCTCCAGCAGGGTGCGCATGACTCGGCCGACCTGGCCGGTGGCACCGACGACGGCGACATTGAAACCACTCATGGTGTTCTCCTTGTGTTGGTGCGCGCGCCCATACGACGGGGCGAACGCTGGGTGAAATCTATGGGGGACGAGGCCGACCACGCTCACCGGGAGCACCGGAACCGCGCAGAAACAGCGGAGCCGGCCCGGGCCTCGTCGATGAACGATCAGCGGCCGGTGCCGCCGTAGACGACGGCCTCGGTTTCGGAGGCGTCGAGGCCGAAGGCGGTGTGGACTGCCTTGACGGCGCGGTCGAGGTCGTCGAGGCGGGTGACGACGGAGATGCGGATCTCGGAGGTGGAGATCAGGTCGATGTTGATGCCCGCGTCGGACAGGGCACTGAAGAGGCGCGCGGAGACGCCGGGGTTGGTGCGCATGCCGACGCCGACGAGGCTGAGCTTGCCGATGTTGGGGTTGTAGCGCAGCTCGTTGAAGCCGATTTCGTCGCGGTGGGCCTCGAGGGCGTCGAGGGCCTTCTGTGCGTCGCCTTCGGGCAGGGTAAAGGTGATGTTGGCCTTCGTGGGGTCGGAGATCGGCAGGTTCTGGACGATCATGTCGATGTTGGCGCCGACCTCGGCAACGACAGCAAAGACGCGGGCGGCGACGCCGGGGCTGTTCGGCACGTCGGTGACGGTGATCTTGTCCTGCGAGCGGTCGTGAGCGATGCCGGAGATGACGGGCTTTTCC
>QWCT01000782.1_pt1 | contig 18956 bp, 18 predicted proteins | sample 1972681 | NCBI WGS metagenome assembly QWCT01 (sample SAMN09866701, study PRJNA288562) | Human oral metagenome isolate pre3_saliva, whole genome shotgun sequencing... | isolation source: mouth | host: Homo sapiens | place: USA: California | reverse complement strand
CGCCATGGAGCACCCCGAGAAGTACCCGAACCTGACCGTTCGCGTTTCCGGCTACGCCGTTAACTTCGTCAAGCTCACCCGTGAGCAGCAGCTGGACGTCCTGTCCCGCACCTTCCACCACTCGGCCTGATAGCTGATTGGAGTGGGGCGTCGGGCAACGCTCGGCGCCCCACTACTATGTCTGCCCACGTCGGCGCACGCCGCTGACGATCCACGGCCTCATTCCCATCACGGCCACCGCGCCCACTCAACCGCGAAGAAGGAATCATGTCGCAGCCCCTCGCTCTCCCCACGTTCCGCGAGCAGGATTTCCAAGCCCCCCAATCCCGTACCGTCGGCGCTGGCGTCGAGGGTCTGGAGGAGATCACGGACCTGGAGCGCTCCGAGCGCCTGCGCCGCATGCGTGAGGGCACGCTGGGTTCCATCCATTCCTGGGAGCTCGTCACTGCGGTTGACGGCCCGGGCACGCGCATGACGGTTTTCCTCAACGGCTGCCCGCTGCGCTGCCTGTACTGTCACAACCCCGACACGTTCCTCATGAAGGACGGCGCTCCCGTGTCCGACACGGAGCTGCTCTCGCGCATTGCCCGCTACCGCCGCATTTTCCGCACGACGAACGGAGGTATCACCCTGTCCGGCGGCGAGGTCCTCATGCAGCCCCAGTTCGCCAAGCGCATCCTCATGGGTGCCAAGGAGATGGGCGTGCATACCTGCATCGACACCTCCGGTTTCCTGGGTGCGAACTGCGACGACGAGATGCTCGATGCCATCGACCTGGTGCTCTTGGACGTGAAGAGCGGCAATGAGGAGACCTACAAGAAGACGACGGGCCGCTCCCTGGCGCCCACGATCGAGTTTGGCGACCGCATCGCGGCTCGCGGTGGCGCCACCCGTATGTGGATCCGCTTCGTGCTGGTTCCGGGCCTGACCGACGACCCGGCGAACGTCCGCCAGGTCGGGGAGATCGTCTCGCGGTGGAAGGACGTCATCGATCGCGTTGAGGTTCTCCCCTTCCACCAGCTGGGCAAGGACAAGTGGCACTCGCTGGGCCTGGAATACCACCTGGAGGACACGAAGGCCCCCACGCCCGAGGCCACCGAGGAGGTCCGCGACTACTTCCGTTCGCTGGGCTTCGAGGTCCACTGACGCGAACGCACCGGGACCCCGGGAGGAAGCGGCTTAGGCTCGCTCCCCCGGGGTCCACGTGTGTCCGCAGGTGCCCCATCCGCGCTCGGCGATGACCCGCCGGGCCTGCGCTGCGTAGGGCTCCGCGAGGCGGTCGACGTAGAGGGTGCCCTGCAGGTGGTCGTATTCGTGCTGGAAGATGCGCGCGAGCCACCCGCGGGCGCGCACCTCAATGGCGTTGCCGTTCACGTCGTAGCCGCGCAGGACCGCGCCGAGCGCGCGGCGCAGCGGGTATCCGTAGCCGGGGACGGACAGGCAGCCCTCGGATTCGCGGGCCACGTCGGGTTCGTCGGGCAGGATAGCGCCCGCTCCCTCGGTATCCCACACGAGGTCGAGCATGGGGTTGACGACGACGCCACTCAGGGCCGTGTTGAAGCCGCGCGCGGGTCCCTCGTCGAGCTGGAGGACGTCGCGGTAGTAGGAATCGAAGGCACCGGTGCCACCGTACCTCCACACGAAGATCTGGGAGCCGACGCCCACCTGGGGCGCAGCGAGGCCGACACCAGGCGCAGCGTGCATCGTCTCGATCATGTCGGCGACGAGGTCGCTCAGCTCCGAATCGAAGGACTCGATCGGGGCCGCGATCCGGTGCAGGACAGGCTCGCCGGTGATGCAGATCGGCAGGATGCTCATGCGTGGTCTCCCGCGTGTGCGATGGCTCCGACGCCCGCCGCTTCAATCGCGCGCGGGGTGGCGGGGTCTAGGTCTTTGATGACGCGGGCGGGGTTGCCGACAGCGATGCAGTTGGCGGGGATATCGCGGGTCACGACGGCACCCGCACCGATGATCGAGTTTTCGCCGATGGTCACGCCCGGACACACGACGACGGAGCCGCCTAGCCACACGTTATCTTCGAGGGTGATCGGGGCTGAGGACTCCCATTTCGCTCGACGAGGCCCGGGCTCGGTCGGGTGGATCGCGGTGTAGAGCGAGCAGTTGGGGCCGATGAGGACGTCGGCACCGATGACGACCGGGGCGACGTCGAGCACGGTCAGTCCGTAGTTGACCCATGAGCCATCGCCGATGGAGATGTTGTGCCCGTAGTCGACGCGCAGCGGAGGCCGGATGTCGACGCCCTCCCCCACGTGGCCGAGAACCTGGGCGAGCAGGTAGGCGGCGATGTCCGGGTCGTTGGGATGCGCCTGCTCGTAGAGGCTCAGGAGGCGGACCGCGCGCTTCGTGAGCGCAGAGAGTTCGTCATCTGCGACGTAGTAGTCGCCGTCGTGCATGCGCTTGCCGGAGGTACGCTCGTCGTCGCGGAATCGGGGGTCGTTGAAGTTCGTTCCCGGGGAGATGGTCATGCGACCAGGGTAGTCGAGGCCCTCTCGAGGCGGGGGGCGCGGCGCGCGTCCAGGTGGCCGAGGAGGGCGTGCAGCTGGGAGATGTCGGCGGCGGGGTCCTCGGGGTGCCACTGCACGCCGATCACGGGTGCGTCGACCAATTCGATGGCCTCGATGGTGCCGTCGGGGGCCTGCGCGCTGACCTGGAGACCGGGAGCGAGCCGTGCGACGCGTTGGTGGTGCGCCGACGAGATGACCAGCTCGGAGTCGGTGAGGAGGGGGGCGAGTGCGCGCTCGAGGTTCGTGCCCTCGCCGACGCGCACGCTGTGGCGGATGAAGCGATGGTCGGACAGGATCCGGTTGTTCGTGTGCGTGCCGTCCGCGCCCTCGATGTGCTGCTCGAGGGTGCCGCCGAGCGCCGTGTTGATGATCTGCATGCCGCGGCAAATGCCCAGGAGCGGGGTGCCCGTGCGCACGGCGTGGTTGACGAGGGCGATCTGTCCGCGGTCGGCGCGGTACCAGTGACGCCCCTCGGCCTCGTAGCCCTGGGTGGCACCGTACAGGCTGGGGTGGACGTCCTCGCCGCCCATGATGATGATCGCGTCGGCGTGCTGGGCGCGCAGGGCGGCCCCCTCGGCGCCGTCTTCCTGCGCGTACTCGCGGATGACGTTCCAGTTCGGCAGGGCTGCCTGAAGAAGACGATCCCACAGACGCATGCAGATGTTGTTGTATGCCTCGTCCCCCGGGCGTGCCGGCAGGACGTTGGAAATCAACAACGTCGGCTTCGTGTGGTTCGTCATGGTCCCTATCATTGCAGTCTCGAGGCCCGCACGCCGGGTGCGTTCACGGGGTGGCCAATTGTGACAGCTTGTATCCGCCCTGCGTGCAACGTGAGAATAGCCCTCCCCCGCGCACGACGAGGCCGGGGCGGATCCGTGCGTTCACGGCCCGCTGCCCCGGCCTCGTCCATCAGTGGTCAGTTCTCGTTCGCGAAGCGGTCCACGCGCTCTAGCAGCTCGGCCTTCTCATCGTCCGAGATCCAGGCGATCTCGATGGAGTTGCGGGCGATGCGCTCCAGGTCCGCTCGGCCGAGGTCGAAACGCTCGGCGAGCGCCAGGTAGTTGTCTCCGATGTATCCGCCGAAGTATGCGGGGTCGTCGGAGTTGACGCTCACCTTAACGCCCGCGGCGGTCAGCTCGACGATCTCCTTGCCCTTCATTTCCTCGGTAACGAAGGAGTTGGACAGGGGGCACGAGGTCAGGCCGATGCCGTGGTCGCGCGCGTAGGCGACCAGCTCCGGATCCTCGACGATGTTCGTGCCGTGGTCGAGGCGCTCGGCACCCAGCTCCGTCAGAGCCGCGCGGATGTTGTCGATCGAGCCAACCTGGTCGATGTCGCAGTGCATCGTCACGTGCAGGCCGGCCTCGCGGGCCAGGGCAAAGACCTCAGCAAACTTCGTGGGCGGGTTGTCGCGCTCGTCGGAGTCAAGCCCGACGCCGATGAACATGTCCTTGTAGGGCAGGGCCGCCTGGAGTGTCTCGAGCGCGGACTGCGCGCTCATGTCACGCAGGAAGCACAGGATAAGGTTGGCGGACAGGCCGGCCTCGCGGGCCTCGACGACGGCCCGGTGATAGCCGCGGATGACCGTCTCGATGGCGATGCCGCGCGTGGTGTGGGCCTGCGGGTCGAAGAAACATTCGGCGCGCACGACACCGTTGGCGCGAGCGCGCTCGAAGTAGGCTGCGGCCAGGTCGTGGAAGTCGTCCTCGTCCTGGAGGACGTCCATGGCCGGGTAGTAGACCGCCAGGAAGGACGTCAGGTCGTTGAACTGGTAGGTGGCACGCACCTCCTCGACCGTGGACTGACCGATGTTGACGCCGTTCTTGCGAGCCAGGGCCAGCTTCAGATCGGGCTCAAGGGTGCCTTCCAGGTGCAGGTGCAGCTCGGCCTTGGGCAGACCGAAGGCGAAGTCGCGGGTCACGTCGGTGCTCATGTGTCCTCCACAGATAACGGGGCGGGTGTCGCGGAACAATTGTCCCACTCCACCCGCCCCGTGCTCAGGGAGGCCATATAGCGAACGGGCACGATGCTCGCGCCCCGCCCAGCGTGTCAGGCTACGGGCTCAGGCCAGCGCGCCCATCGGGTCCCACGCCGGCAGGTGCGTCGGCTCCTCGGTGATGGCCGCGCGCAGGTCGGCGGGCAGGTCATCGACGTGCACGGCAACCTCAAACACGTTGGCGTCGAACCATGCGGCGTCCATCGTGAAGAAGCCCTTGTCGCCGTGGTCCTCGCCCCAGGAGTTCTCCACGCGGAAGCGGCGGGCGTTGCCCTCCTCATCGATGTCGACTCCGGTGAAGAGCATCGCGTGGTTCATCGCGGACTCGCCGGTGTTGACGCGCTGCTCCTTCGAGGTGGAGAAGTCCACGCCAAACAGGTTGTCGAAGTCGTAGAGGCCATCGACGAACAGGCCGGACGCGCGGTCGGACTGCTGGCTGCAGTCAGCGCCGAACCAGACGGCGCGGCCCGAGGCCAGGATGGAGGCCGTGATCTCGCGGATCTGCTCGACGGGGGTGTTCACGTAGAGGATCGGGCGGCCGCCGACGACGTTGCCCATGTGGTCGACCGTGAGGGTGTGGCCCTTGGGGTGCTCGGCGCGCGGATCGTCCACGAGGCACACGTACTGCGTGAGGTCCACGTCCACGTATCGGGAGTAGAACTCGCGCGGGGTGAGGACGCCGTCGCGGTGGAACTCACCCTTATCGTCGCGCCACTCCCATTCGAAGGAGACCGGGGGTTCGCCCAGGCAGATGACGAGGATGCGCCACACGTCGGCCAGAGCGGCCTCCTTGACCTCGAGAATCTCCTCCTGGGAGGCTCCGGCCTCGACGAGGGAGCGCAGCTCGAGGGCAGTGCGGCGTAGGAGAACCTTCAGGCGGGCGTTCATGGGAGCGGTGTGGCTGGAGGACTCGGTCTCGGGCATTGCGACCTTGGGGACGAGGCCGTGCTTGAGGTACAGGGACACCGCCATGTCCCACTGGCCGCCGTCGGAGAGAACATCGCCGAGAAGGAACTGCAGGAGGCGGCCGTCGAGTTCTTCGGTCTTCGCGGTGGCGATGATGTCGTTGAGGAAGAAGTTGGCGCGTTCGAACTTGTCCCAGAACAGCACGTAGTTCTGCGAGAACTCGAAGTCCTTGAGGCCCAGGTGGGTGCGCACGGTCGAGCGCAGCAGGTTCAGGGAGGAGAAGAGCCAGCAGCGGCCGGACTTCTTCTGCGACGTCACCTTCCAGTCGTCCACCTTGTGGGATACGACCGTGGGGGTCGCAACCACCTTGGCGCGGTCGAAGGCGACGGGCTCAACACCGGCGTGGGAGACGGCGTTGCGTGCGACCGCGCGGGCGGAGTCTGAGGATGCGTGCAGGGAGGCGACAAATTCGTCGGTAATCTCGTGTGCCATGGGCCGAGGCGTTCCTTTCAATCGAGAGTCATTCTCTATAAGGATACGCGCTCACAGTGACCCAGACGGCTCAAGTCCATTTAGAATGAGTATTATTCATGTTCAGTGAATGCGAAGGAGCATCAATGGTGGATCGTGGCGCGTCGGGACGCGAAATCGCTCTGCAGGCCGGGGGCTACGAGGCGCGGATCGTCACCGTCGGCGCCGGATTGGCTGGTCTGCGCTACCGCGCCCGCGAGCTCGTGGTGCCCCACGGCGTGGGCGAGTGTCCCCCGGGCTATCTCGGCAAGGTGCTCATGCCGTGGCCGAACCGCATTGCCGGAGGCTCCTACTCGTGGGAGGGCACGTCCTACGATCTCCCCGTCGACGAGCCCGCATTCGGGACGTCCCTGCACGGCTTCGTCACCTTCCAGGAGTGGGACATTGTCGAGGCCGACTCCTCCTCGGTCCTCTTGCGCACCCTCATCGCGGCGCGCTATTCCTATCCGTGGACGCTCCTTGCATCCGCCCGCTACAGCCTGGATGCGGAGGCGGGCCTGAGCATCGAGCTGTCCGCGACGAACATCGGCGAGGGCACGGCCCCCTACGGCGTCGGATTCCACCCCTACCTGGCCGTCGACGATGCACGTGCGGACGATCTGGAGCTGGCCAACCCCGCGTCGATCGTCTACGAGGCCGACGCGTCCATGATCCCGGTGGCCTCCCACGACGTGGCGGACTTCGGGTTGGACTTCCGCTCCCCCACCGTCATCGGCACCACCCAACTGGACCACGCTTTCGCGGGCCTTCCCGAGGGCACCTGGACCGTGACGCTGCGCGACCCCGCCTCCGGCGTGGGCGTCTCCCTGTCGTCGGACGCGCGCTGGCTGCAGGTCTACTCGGCCGACTACATCGGCCGCGTGGGCGTGGCCGTCGAGCCGATGAGCTGCCCGCCCAACGCCTTCAACTCGGGCACGGACGTCGTCGCGCTGGGCGCGGGACAGACCCACACGCTCAGCGCGCGGATCGCCGGCTTCGACAGCTGACAGGTCCTAGTATTTCCCCGCGGCCGCGCGGATCAGCGTCAGAGCAACAGCGCCGGCCGTGGAGGAACGCAGGACGTTGTCTCCCAGGCCGATCGTGCGCCCACCCGCGTCCACTAGCTGCGCGGTTTCCTCGGATCCAATGCCGCCCTCGGGGCCCACGATGAGCGCGATCCGTGCGGGCAGCACCCCGTCCTCACTGGACTCCTGGATGCGGGCGAGAGCGGCTCCGAGCGAATCCGTGGCCTCCTCGTGGCAGACGAAGGCCACCCCGGCCTCGCCGGTCAGGGAGGCGACCCAGGAGGCGAGCTCGCGGCTGTCCTTGACGTCCTCAACGACCGGGACGTAGGCGCGGCGGGACTGCTTGGCGGCCGCGCGGGCCACGCCCTCCCACTTCGCGCGCCCCTTCTCGGCCTTCGAGCCCTTCCACTGGACGATGGCACGCTGGGAGGCCCACGGGATCACCCTGTCGACTCCGATCTCCGTGCAGATCTCGACGGCGGCCTCGTCGCGCCCACCCTTAGCGAGTGCCTGAACGAGGATGACCTCGGGACTCGGGGCGTCCTCGCGTACGAGCTTGCGTACGACGAGGGACAGCGAGGATTTGTCGCTCCCGCTCACCTCGCACGTTGCGCGCGCTCCGGCACCGTCGACGATGTCGACCCACTCCCCCGCGCCGATGCGCCGCACCGAGGCAGCGTGACGCCCTTCGGCTCCCCCAAGGATCACGCTATCCCCCACGGACAGGGACTCAAGGGCCGGGGTCAGGTCCTCGGCGAGGAATACGGGCAGCGTCACGGCACATCACCCCATGAAGGTGTCGCGGAGCTTGTCAAAGAACGAGGCCTGCTGACGATGGGGTTCCACGCGCACCTCGCCGCGGACCTTCGCGAGCTCCTCGAGCAGCTCGCGCGACTTGTCGTCGAGCTTCTTGGGGATCTGAACGTCCACGTGCACGTGCATCGAGCCGCGGCCCGAACGCTGCAGGTGACCGACGCCCAAGCCCTCCAGGACGATGTCGTCGTTGGGCTGGGTGCCCGGGTTGATCGTCACGTTCTTCTTACCGTCGAGGGTCTCCAGCTCGAACTCGGTGCCCAGCGCCGCGGTGGTCATCGGGATCGTGATCCACGTGTGCAGGTCGTCGCCTCGACGATCGAACACGGGGTGCTTCTTCTCGCGAATCAGCAGATACAGGTCTCCGTTCGGGCCGCCGCCGGGGCCGACCTCGGCCTCGCCGCTGACGCGGATCTGGGTCCCCTCGGAGGCACCCGCCGGGATGTTGATGTTGAGGGTGCGGCGCGTGCGCACGCGACCCGCTCCCGAGCACTCGGCGCACGGGGTGGCAATCGTGTTGCCGTATCCCTGACACGACGGGCAGGGAGCCTGCGTCTGCATGCGGCCGAAGAGCGAATTCTGAATCTGGGTGACGAAGCCCGAGCCGTGGCAGGTGGAGCATTGCGTGGGCGAGGTACCCGGCTGACACATTGAGCCGTTGCAGGCGTCGCACAGGACGTGGGTGTCGAAGGAGACCTCCTTGGCAGCGCCAAAGGCCGCGTCCTCCAGGGTGATATCGACGGTCACCTGCTTGTCCTTGCCGCGACGCACTCGGGACGCCGGGCCGGCAGCGGACGCGCCGAAGCCGCCGCTGAACATGGCCTCAAAGATGTCGGAGAATCCGCCAAAGCCGGCACCCGCACCCGCGCCGCCGCCACGCAGCGCGTCGGGACCGCCGATGTCATACATCTGGCGCTTCTCGGGATCCGAGAGCGTCTCGTAGGCAACGGACAGCTCCTTGAAGGCTTCCTCGGAGTCGGCTCCCGCGTAGTCGGGGTGGAGCTTACGCGCGAGCTTGCGGTAGGCCCTCTTAATCTCGTCCTGGCTGGCGTCACGGGCGACACCGAGAACCTCGTAGTAGTCTCTCACGGCTGCTCTTTCTTCTCGTGGGGAATGTTCATCAACGTCTGTGGGGTGGTTTAGTCGCTGTGCTGGGCGGCGAGGTATCGCGACAGGTAGGCGGCGACTGCTCGCACGGAGCTCATGGTTCGCGCGTAGTCCATGCGCATGGGGCCAACGATGCCAAGGTGCGCTGATCCGACGGAGTCGTCGGCGCCAGCACGGTAGGTGCCCGTGACGACGGCGGCTTCCGCTAGGCCGTCGTGGGGGTTCTCGGCACCGATGCTCACGTGAACGTCGTCGCCCGGGTCGGTCTCGGCGAACAGGCGCATGAGGACGACCTGCTCCTCGAGGGCGTCCAGGACCGGGGCGATGTCACGGAAGTCAAGAGCGCCACGGGCCAGGTTCGCGGCACCGGCGACGACGATCTTCGACTCGCTCTGGCCGCTCAGGACGTCCGTCAGGGCGGCACCGATCGCGGCAACCGTTCCCACCAGCTCGGGCCGGGCCGAGGCCGTGGCTTCGTCGACGCAGGACTGCGCGGTTCCAGAGGTCGCGCCGTCGCAGTGGCGGCGCAGGTGTTCGCGCACCTCGCGCAGCTGAGCGTCGTCAAGGGGCGCGTGAAGGGTGAGGCTGCGTTCCCCGACCTCGCCATCCGTCGTGATGACCACGACGAGGACTCGGCGGGGGGCCAAAGCGATGACCTCGAGGTGCTTGAGGACACGTGCGCGTGCTCCCGGGTACTGCACGAGGGCGACCTGGTGCGTCACCTGGGCGAGGAGACGAACGGATCGCTCCACGACGTCGTCGATATCGACGGACTCCGCCAAGAAGGTCTCGAGGGCGTGTCGCTCGGGCCCGCTCATCGGCTTGAGTTCGGCGAGACGATCGACGAACACTCGGTAGCCGCGGTCGGTCGGCACGCGCCCGGCGGAGGTGTGGGGCTGATAGATGAGGCCGGCTTCCTCTAGCACCGCCATGTCGTTGCGGATCGTCGCGGATGAGACGCCGAGACCTCCGGCGGCGATGGCCTTAGAGCCGACGGGTTCACGGGTGGCCACGTACTGGGTGACGATGGCGCGCAGGACGTCGAGCCTGCGGTTCGGTGCGCTGTTACGCGTCATGCCACCTCCTCCCGTTCTGGCACTCCTACTTCCTGAGTGCCAATGCTACTCCTCGCAGCCAATCGGGGGCGACATGAGGGCCGAGCGAGGTGTGCGCCGAGCGCGAACCTCACACTCGGGCAACGCGAGTCACTGCGCCCAGGGCACGGTCACGAAGTCGATGAGCTCCTCAACCCTCCCGAGCAACGCCGGCTCAAGGTCACGGTAGGTGCGCACGGTGGACAAGATCCGCTTCCACCCCATGGCGATGTCACGCTGATCGGCGTGCGGCCAGCCGAGGGCCTCGAGGGTTCCATGCTTGATATCGATGCCTCGCGGCACGTCGGGCCAGCGCTCGAGGCCGACGCGAGCGGGCTTGACTGCCTGCCAGATGTCGACGAACGGGTGGCCGAGGACGAGGACCGCGCCCGGCCAGCGCGCCGATACGGCCTCGGCGATGCGCGACTCCTTTGATCCGGGAACCATATGGTCGACGAGGACGCCCGCGCGCGCAGTGTCCGTCGGGCCGAAAACCTCCAGGATCGCCTCGAGGTTGTCGACGCCTTCGAGGAGCTGCACGGCGATCCCAGCCTCGGCCAAGTCCTCGCCCCACACGTGCTGGACGAGCTCCGCGTCATGGCGTCCCTCGACCCAGATGCGCGACCGCTTGGCAACCTTGGGTCCGCTCGACGCGGGAGCGAACGAACCGGAGTTCGTGATGCGCCGCCCCGACGCGCTCACCTGAGCCCCCGGCGAGGGCTGGGCGGGAGCGGGGCGCGGAGGCAGCGCCTCAATGGGGCGGCCCTCAAGCCAAAAGCCGGGGCCGAGGGGAAAGGAGCGACGCACGCCTCGACGATCCTCGAGTTCGACGAGATGAATACCGCCAGACTTCTCCACACGCGTCACTGCACCAACCCAGCCCGAGGCAACGTCTTCGAGGACCATGCCAATCTCAACGTGGACGGCCTGCGAGCGCGGGCGTCGCGCTCCCGGCCCATCGCGATGCGGGTCGTGGGCGAAAATGTTGCGGCCGTAGGGGTCTGAGCTATTCACCCGGCATACTCTAGCGGCACGAGTTTCAGTGCAGGCTCACGACACGAATGAGCATCGACACGAGCGCGGCCAGGATCCACGAGGAGACCGAGCCGATGAGAAACTCCTCGGCCTTCTCGCCCGTCGAATCCTGCGAGATCTCGGGGAATCGAATGACTCCCTTGGCGGCGACGACTGCCGCGATCGCAACCTCCGCGCCAGCACCGGCCAAAACGATGATGAGCAGACGTTCGAGTGGACCGATCCAGCGCCCACCACGCAGAGCCGTCACTTCCTCCTCCTCCGACTGCGCCCCCAAGACGGGCAGCGCACCGGAAATAACCTCGGGCTCCGCAACCTCATTCGCGTCACCATCAGCATCTTCATTGTCAGACACCAGCATCGCCGGCAGAACGGGAGCATTAATCCACCCGGGAACAGGGGTGGAGGCGCGGCCGCGCGCGCACTGCAGGATCGCCGTGATCAGGTGATTGACGGGACCCGTGACGAGGAAGAGCACTGCGATAATCAGGTCGATAGAGCGCCCCGAACGCAGCGACAGCAGGGGGAAGTCCAACGGATCCAGGCTCAGCAGCGCGACAAAGCCGACGGACGCCAACGCCCAACGAGCAAGAACGCCGCGCGCCGACGGATCGACAAGGTCCCACGCGAACCACACGACCGCGAGAGTCGCGCCGATTGCGTTCGCGACGGCGCTCACCCCCAGGACGAACCAGGAGTAGCAAATCACTGCGAGGAGCAGCGTCAGGAAGAGCGATAGGCGTCGCGACCAGCGGCGCGGGTCAGAGGTGAGAAGTACGGTCAGCTCCGAGGCGGCGATGCCCAGGAGAAGAACTTCATGCACGAGCGGCCTCCGCAATGATCAGTGACGACTGAATGAGCCCCGCCCCCGTGCCCCGGGCGAAGTCGGAAATGGCCTGCTGCGACAACTTCTCGGCACGCGCGATCGATACCTGCGTCTTACCCAGCAGCAGCGAGGCCGTAATGCGACGATGACGCGCCGACAGCTTAAGAATCGAATGATCGCGCAGGCTCAGCATGGCGTTGATGCAGGTCTGGCAGTGCGGAGAAAACTCAGATTCGATGGAGGCATGCGCCATGAACCACGTGCGAATGAAAGGGTTCGAGGCATCCTGCACATCGTGCGCACGGTTAATCGCGGCTCGGGCCGCCCACCACGCGGATCCGTCCTGGAGAGCCGCCGACTCCACGCCGCGGCCACGGGCCGGAGCCTGGCGTTGCACGCCCGAGGCGAACTCCTCAATCCGACCAGCTCCAATACCGAAGCGCAGCTGGAGCTGGGGGGGAAGAAGAAGCTGCGCACGCAGCGTCAGGAGGAGAGCGTCCTCAAGTGTGTAGGCAACCGCCTGGAACTCATCCCCCACCGTCGGGTACGGAGCCTGCAGCAGCGCCAGCCCCTCACTGGCTCGCTCCAAGGCCGATTCAAAGATTCTCTGAGCGTCTGCACGATTGGTCAACGTACGAGAGCCCACGATGTCAGCAATGACGGCGTATCGCAGAGTCACAACACCACACTTTTCCTTGTATTTGACCCTCCACAAGCCCCCTCAAGGAGACGACCGGCGGACAGCACAGCTTCACATGACATACCTAGGCAAACATATTTCAACCATGATGTCAACAGTATTGCCACGTAATGCGAGCTTGTCACATTCACAATACTCGAACACTTATAGGCACCCCACAAAACAATCCATAGTTTTACTTGTATCTACTTATCTACAAGTACTACTGCGGACTTTGTGGACAAAAACCATCGTTTACCACCGCATGCAGATTACGGAGATTCGCCAGCAAAAACGACTCAATACCCCATCAATTCACGGGTCACGTAGTCAGCGAGCAGCCGTCCCCGCAGCGTCAGAATCGCCCGTCCCCGCAGGGCGGCGGCGCCATCGATGAGGCCATCCGCGATGAGCGCGGCGACGCGCCCACCCGAGGCCACGCCGGTATCCAACAAAGCCCCGGCCTCGTCGCCCTGGCGGGTGCCGGGCAGGCCGGCCAACTCGATCCCCTCGGACGTGCGCACGCCCAGCATGACGCGCTCAAGCTCGCGCGTGTCCTCATCCAGGATTTCCCCGGCGTAGGCGGGGGAACGCCCATCGCGCAGTCGAGCGGCATACGCGGCGGGGTTCTTGACATTCCACCAGCGCATACGTCCCACGTGGGAATGAGCGCCGGGCCCCAGGCCCCACCAGTCCCAGTCGCGCCAATAGGCGAGGTTGTGCGCCGAGGCGTACGCGTAGAACGTGGACGGGCGTCCCGAGGCCGCATCCACGTCGGTCGCACGCGCAAAATTGGAGATCTCGTACCAGGCGTACCCCGCCTCGCCAAGGAGTGCATCGGCCAGCTCATACTTGGCGGCCTCGTCGTCCGGATCCGGGGTCGGCAGCTCTCCCCTGGCCACCTGCGCGCCCATCTTGGTTCCCTCCTCGACGACGAGGGCGTAGGCGCTGATATGGTCGGTCTCGTAGGACAGGGCGGCGCGCAGGGACGTCTCCCAGTCGGCAAGGCTCTCCCCTGGCGTGCCGTAGATGAGGTCGACGGACGTCGACAGGCCCGCTTCCTTCGCCCACTGGACGACGAGGGGCACCCGCTCGGGCGTGTGCGTGCGGTCGAGCGTTGCGAGGATCGCGGGGACCGCAGACTGCATGCCGAAGGAGATGCGCGTAAAGCCCGCGTCGGCCAGCTGCACGAGTCCCTCGCGCGTCACCGTGTCGGGATTGGCCTCGAGGGTCACCTCGGCGCCGGGCGCAATACCGATGCGCTCACGCAGGCCCGTCAGTATCTCGGCGAGCTCTGCAGTGTCGAGCATCGTCGGGGTGCCTCCGCCAAAAAAGACGGTCTGAGCCTTTCGCGCGGGCAGCCCGGACTCGGCCATGACGCGAGCAGCCAGCGAAGCCTCGGCCAAGACCGACGGGGCATAGTCCCCCACCTGCGCGCCCGGGCCGAACCCCACCGTGTACGTGTTGAAATCGCAGTAGCCGCAGCGCACGCGACAAAACGGCACGTGCACGTACAGGGAAAGCGGACGGCGAACCTCCACCTCGACGAGGCCGGGGTCCAGAGCGCCGTCGTCTGGCCAGCGCTGGCCGTCTGGCTGCGCGGGGCTCACGAGCGCGCTCCCGCCGCCGCGAATCCGTCACCGGACCCCATGCCGGACTCAGTCACGGGGACGACGAATGCCGACAATGTCGTGGGCGTGGCGGCCCGCATCAATGCCTCGGGTCTCAAAGTGCGTGACGACGCGCCCCTCAAAGCGCGGGGCGAATCCGCCGCGCTGTGGCTGCGGATCCTCCGGGTCCGGACGCTGCCCAGCGTGCGGGTTCTCGAAGAACTCGCAGGCCTCGACGACGTCGCGCATCTGCCAGGCGTAGTCGTCCCAGTCGGTGGCCAGGCGCCAGGCTCCGCGATCGCGCAGCAGGCGCGCAACCTCGAGGGCGAAGGAATCGGAGACGAGGCGACGCTTGCGATGCCGGGCCTTACGCCACGGGTCGGGGAAGAAGGTCCAGACCTCGTCCAGGCACGCGTCCTCAAGCATGATCGGCAGCGCCTGGGCGGCGTCGGCCTCGATGACGCGAATGTTGTCCACGCCGGCCTCAACCGCCTTGGAGACGAGCTTGGCAATCCCCGGCACCCACACCTCGAGGGCCAGGAAGTCGCGTTCAGGGTGCGCGGCCGCCGCAGCGACGATCTGTTCGCCCGTGCCCGAACCAATCTCGAGCGTCACGGGTGCGCTGCGCCCAAAGAGCTCGGACAGATCGATCGTGAAATCCGGGGCGACCGTCGTGTAGCCAACGCCGCGACGCGGCTCCACCACGTAGCGGTGCGCGTGAGCCTCCCACGTACGCACGAGGTTCGCGGGCAGCTCGCGCGTGCGCCGCGTGAACGACTTCGTACGGCTCATAAAGACCGTGCCCTCGGGGGCCTCGCCCGGACGGCGATCCGCGTTCTGGCCGACGGGAGCACGGCCCTCCGCGGCCTCGTTCATCTGGTCCCCGCTCACTTCTTACCCGTCGGAACATCGGAGGTCAGAGCCGCAATGAAGGCTTCCTGCGGCACGTCAACACGGCCGATGGACTTCATGCGCTTCTTGCCTTCCTTCTGCTTCTCCAGCAGCTTGCGCTTACGGCTGATATCGCCGCCGTAGCACTTGGCGAGCATGTCCTTACGCAGGGCCTTGATGGTCTCGCGTGCGATGACGCGCGCGCCGACAGCGGCCTGGACCGGGATCTCGAACTGCTGACGGGGAATAAGCTCCTTCAGGCGCTTCGTCATGCGCTGACCGTAGTTGTAGGCGCCGTCGCGGTGAACGATCGCGCTGAACGCGTCGACGCGGTCGCCGTTGAGCAGGATGTCGACCTTGACGAGGTCGGCACTCTGCTCTCCGCTCTCCTGGTAGTCCAGCGAGGCGTAGCCGCGTGTGCGGGACTTGAGCTGATCGAAAAAGTCGAAGACGATCTCGGCGAGGGGCAGCTGATAGTGCAGCTCCACGCGGTCCTCGCTCAGGTAGTCCATGCCCTGCATGGAGCCGCGGCGCTCCTGGCACAGCTCCATGATGGTGCCCGTGAACTCGGTGGGCGTCAGGATCGTCGCGTTGACAACGGGCTCGCGCACTTCGGAAATCTTGCCTTCGGGGAACTCGCTCGGGTTGTCGACGCGCACCTCGGTGCCGTCCTCCGTCACAACACGGTAGACGACGTTCGGAGCAGTCGCGATGAGGTCGAGGTTGAACTCGCGCTCCAGACGCTCGCGGATGATCTCCAGGTGGAGCAGTCCGAGGAAGCCGCAGCGGAAGCCGAAGCCGAGGGCCGCGGAGGACTCGGGCTCGAAGGTCAGCGCCGCATCGTTGAGCTGGAGGCGCTCGAGGGCGTCGCGCAGGTCCGGGAAGTCCGAGCCGTCAACCGGGTAGATGCCCGAGAAGACCATCGGGTTCGGGTCGCGGTAGCCCTCGAGAGGCTCGGTCGCGCCGCGCACCTGGCTGGTGACAGTGTCACCGACGCGGGACTGGCGCACGTCCTTCACGCCCGTGATCAGGTAGCCGACCTCGCCGGCGCCGATCCCCTCTTCAGGCTTCGGCTCGGGCGAGATGACGCCCAGCTCCAGGAGCTCGTGGGTGGCACCCGTCGACATCATGCGCACGCGCTGACGAGTCGACAGCACACCGTCCACGACACGCACGTAGGTGACGACGCCGCGGTACGTGTCGTACACGGAGTCGAAGATCATCGCGCGCGTCGGGGCGTCGGGGGATCCCTCGGGGGCGGGGACAACCTCGACGATGCGATTGAGGAGATCCTCGACGCCCTCGCCGGTCTTACCCGAGACCTTCAGGACCTCGCTCTCGTCGCAGCCAATCAGCTGAGCGACCTCGTGCGCGTACTTCTCAGGCTGCGCGCCCGGCAGGTCGATCTTGTTGAGGACAGGGATGATCGCGAGGTCATTCTCGAGGGCCAGATACAGGTTCGCGAGCGTCTGCGCCTCGATGCCCTGCGCGGCGTCGATAAGGAGGACTGCACCCTCGCACGCGGCCAGGGAGCGGGAGACCTCGTAGGTGAAGTCCACGTGACCGGGCGTGTCGATCATGTTGAGCGCGTAGGGGGTGCCCTCGTGTGCCCACGGCATGCGCACCGCCTGGCTCTTGATCGTGATGCCGCGCTCACGCTCGATGTCCATGCGATCGAGGTACTGGTCGCGCATCTCGCGCGCCTCGACGACGCCGGTCAGCTGGAGCATACGGTCCGCGAGCGTCGACTTCCCATGATCGATATGGGCGATGATGCAGAAGTTACGGATCTGCCCCTGCGGGGTATGGGCCGGGCGAATCTGCGCCTGCTGCGCGGGCGTGGGGATGGGCACGTGAACCTCCGTGAAGTCGTTAACCTCCTTATCGTCCCATTGTCGTAGGCGTTTGTGCCAGTTCAGGCGCGGGAAGTCGCGCACAGTGGCCACGCCTCACACCATTTGTTTCCCTCCCCCGCGCTCCGACTCGGCGAGGAGGGAAGCAGCCTCACTGAAGTCGCACTCTTCCCAGTCATCAGGGTGATCGTCCCGGAGCTTGCGGGCAATCGACATGGCCCGCCCCTCGTCTCCGCGCAGCGTCGCGAGGGTCAGCAGGATCGTGCGGATACGGGCAGTCATCGGGTCACGATCCCCCAGGTACCTGCGGCAGTCCTCGGCCAGAACCGTCCAGAGGTCCTCGCCCGCGTCCCGATCCCCGCCCATCCAGGTGTTGCGCGCGATCTCGTTGCGCAGCCGCAGGACACGCCAGTCGCCGTGGTCCGCGACGGTCAGCAGCGCGTCCATGTTGCGCTCATACAGAGCAATGGCCTCGTCGTAGCGGCGGTCGGCAGAGAGGACCTCCGCGAGGTTGTCACGCACCGTCAGCAGCGTCATATCGGCCTCCTCACGCTGCCCCTCCATCTCCGACAGAAGCTCGCGATACACGCGCGCGGCCTTCTTCCATTTGCCCGTGTGCTTCCACGGCATCGCCGAGTTGTTGCGGATGGCGATGGAAATCTCAGGGGAAAGATCGGGGCAGTATTTCATGTCGGCCAGGAGGGCAGAAAACTTGCGGATCGCCATATCGTGCTGACCGAGGATGGCGAGCCAGTAGGCCTCCGAATTACGCAGCATGAGAATGATCGGATGGCAGCGCTCCAGGTATCTCTCTCCCAAACGAGCAGCTTCGGCGGCCAGCTTCCGACACTGCCCATAGGATCCGAGAGCCGCGTACCAGTCGATGCACAGCTTGGCGGCCTCCAGACGCAGCTCGGCGGGTGCACCATCTTCTCGATAGGCCTCAAGTCCACGCTCGAGCGCCTTCTCCACCTTGCCTGCGGCCCCGCAGCGCACGGACTCATGAATCGAGGACCGCGCACGCGTCGCAGCCTCGCTGCTCCCCTCGGACGTACCACCACCTGCCAGCGCATCCAGAGAAACTACCGGTCCGTGCATCGTTGCAGTCAACATCATCGTCACCTTTCTATCGTTGGGTGTTCACCTGCGAACAACGACAGAGTGACACTGCCCGTTATGCACTGTCACGCGCCATCACGAAGCCTGTGGATAACTCGCGATCACGGTAGGACCCTGTGGATAAAACATGCTCCCCAACCGCTGCCGTATGCTGGTCCCATGAACTCAATCGTCAGGGGCATCATCAACTTCCTCATCGGCGTCATCTCCGGCACCACAGAGGAAGCACAGAAGGACACCGCGACGCCGCAGCGCCAGTCGAGCAAGCGGTCGGCTCCCAAGCCGCGTTCGTCCACCTCCTCCTCGACGCGCTCGGGTTCCCAGCATCACTACGAGGACCCGGCGACCTCAAATCGCCCCAAGACCTCGATCCGCGAAGCGAGCATCGCCGACGCACTCGCCCACGCCTCGTACACGCCCGTCATGGACGGCGACGCGGATCCCGGCGAGGTCGTGTGGACCTGGGTGCCCTACCAGGAGGACGCCTCCGTCGGCAAGGATCGCCCGGCCGTCGTCATCGGCGCACAGGGCGAGGGCGTGTACATCCTGCAGCTAACGAGCAAGGACCACTCGCGCGACGCCGACCAGGAAGCAGCCGCAGGCCGCTACTGGCTCGACATCGGCGCGGGAGACTGGGACTCGAAGGGCCGCCCCTCCGAGGTGCGCCTCGACCGCGCCCTGTGGGTCAAGGCCACCGACGTGCGCCGCGAGGGCTCGATCCTACCCAAGGCGACCTGGCAGCTCATCGTCGACGCCCTCGATGAGCACTACCGCACGCACGGCGACTGACATCTCCAACACGTGACCGACCTTACGAGGCACGAGAACGCCGAGGGATATGACGAAAAGGCCCCCTCCTGGTATGATTGGTCGTTGGACTCCCGGCCTGGTCGGGCAGGGGGTCTGGTTAAGACCGTTTGCGGGTGTCCCCACGCCTAAGTCCCGGTCTTGACACAGCCCTCACCGA
>QWCT01003708.1_pt1 | contig 19165 bp, 14 predicted proteins | sample 1972681 | NCBI WGS metagenome assembly QWCT01 (sample SAMN09866701, study PRJNA288562) | Human oral metagenome isolate pre3_saliva, whole genome shotgun sequencing... | isolation source: mouth | host: Homo sapiens | place: USA: California | reverse complement strand
CTTCGTATGAGAAATGTACCGGCAATGGATATTTCAGGACTTGAAGCTTTGGAAGAATTGCTTGGAATCTGTAAAAAAAGAAATATGACTTTGATATTATCTCATGTAAATGAGCAACCGATGAAAGTAATGGAAAAGGCAGGATTTATAGAAAAAGCGGGAAGAGAAAACTTCTGTGAGAATATAGATAAGGCACTTGAGAGAGCAAGGACCTTGGATAAGTAGAAAAAATCAATGCTCAAATATATTGATTGAAATTAAGTAAGAGGAGAATATATGAACGAGAACTTAAAAAAGAGAAATGAAGTGTTGGCAGATACTGTAATCAAAGGTTTGAAATCCAGAAATATGACAGGGTATTATGCAAAGGATAAGGAAGAAGCGCTTAAGATTGCTCTTGAGCTTATCCCTGAAAAAAGTAAGATTGCAATGGGAGGTTGCATGAGTGCGCATGAAATCGGTTTGATTTGTGCACTTGAGCAGGGCAACTATAATTATATGGACAGAGCCAAAATGGAACCTAGAGAAGCTCTTTTGGCGGCTTATGATGCGGATATATTTATTTCAAGTGCCAATGCTATGACAGATGACGGAGTGCTTGTAAATATTGACGGGAACTCAAACCGTGTATCATGTATTGCACAGGGACCGAAAAAGGTTGTGTTTATAGTCGGAATCAATAAGATATGTTCAGACATCGACAGTGCTATGAAGCGTGCCAGAAATGTTGCGGCTACAGCAAATACACAGAGATTTGATATAAAGACTCCTTGCAAGATTACGGGAAAATGCTCAGACTGTAAATCACCTGATACTATCTGCTGCCAGTTTTTGGTAACAAGATACTCTCGTCACGAGGGAAGAATACATGTTATTTTGGTAAATGATAATCTGGGATTCTAAAAAAGAAAATCGGTATTAAAAAATCAATGCCGTAATTACAATAGATATATACGACTGATGACTTATGGCGACAGGTTATCAGTCTTTTTATTTTAGTGCAAAATAGACAAAGATAACTGTGAAATATTATATTGACATTTTTAATGTATATGATAAAATACATTTAAATATATGGAACGCGTTCCACAAATGAGTTTCAGGAAAATAATACAGTTTAAAATGTAAGAACAGTATATTTTATGAGACTTCGTGGAAAAACTTATAAACCAAACTACTTGTAAGTAGTATTTTATGTAAATATTTCAGGAGGTATATTCATGAAAAAAGTTTTGAGAACTTTAGGTGTTTTGGCACTTGGAGGTATGTTGGCGGCTTGCGGAAACAGTGCCGGTACAACAAAGCAGGCAGACTCAAGCAGTGCAGGTGATGGAAGCTCACAGGCTGCAGAAAGTAAGAGTGCAGACGGCGTTACCAATGTAACAATTTGGAGCCCTACAGATACGGCGGCTATCGAGGCATGGTGGGTAGAGAAGATCGATCAGTGGAACAAAGAAAATCCTGATATTCAGGTTAAGAGAGAAGCTATCGACAGAGCCGATTCATATGCATATGAGAACAAGATTACTACAGCTACCACATCCGGAAATCTTCCTGATATTTTGTATGTAGACGGACCTATGGTTTCATATTATGCAGCAAACGGAATCACAGTTCCTCTTGACAGTTATTTCCCGGCAGATGATTTAAAGGACTTTATGCCAAGTACTGTTCAGGCTGATACATATGACGGAAAGCTTTATGCAATAGCTCCTACAGAGTCTTCAGTTGCACTGTTCTACAATAAGGATTATCTTGATAAGGCCGGAATAGAATACCCTTCAGACACAGATATAAAGAAAGCATGGACATGGAGTCAGTTCCTTGACAATGCAAAGAAGCTTACAACAGATGATTATGTAGGAACAAATATAATCATGGATAAGGGCGAGGGAATTATCTATGCTCTCGGACAGTTCTTTACAGAGGGCGGAGCCGAGTTTGTAAATGAAGACGGTTCAAAAGCTGACGGATATGTAAACTCTGATGCAAGTATAAAGACAGCAGAGTATTTAAATGAGTTTATTAAGAACGGTTATGCAAATCTTGATCCTGTAAAGGATGAGTTCCTTAACGGAAAAGCTGCTACATTACTTGGCGGTTCATGGAATATTGCAGACCTTGAGAAGTCAAACCTTAACTGGGGCGTATCATATTTCCCTGTAGCAGATGACGGCAAGGCCGCATCACCGACAGGTGACTGGGCTGCAGCTATTACAAGAGATTCAAAGAATCCTGATGCTGCAGGAAAGTTCTTACAGTGGGCAATGAACAGTGACAATATTGCATCTTATGCAAGTGCGGTTGCCAAGCCTGCATCAAGAACATCATCTTATGAGAAGATGGAAGGCTGGGACAGCGGTGCAAGAGCTCTTATGAAGTGGCAGTTACAAAACACAGGTGTTTCAAGACCTAGAACACCTTCATACTCAGTACTTTCAACTGATTTCTCAACAGCTATGTTAAATATCTTTGCCGGAGCGGATGCAAAGGAAGAGCTTGATAATGTAGCTAAGAACTTTGATGAAAATTACGAGATGTATTATAAGAAATAGTTTTTAATAGCGGTATGGTTTGAAAGGCTTGGCAAATTGCCAGGCCTTTTGTAGAAAGGATGTAATATGGCTACATTACAAAGAGTAAATAAGAAAGGCAAAAAAGAATACAGTGACAATCTTGCGGGATTTATAATGTCGTCACCGGCTATTATTCTTTTGGTTGCCTTTTTGATAATCCCTATAATATATACTATATACTACTCATTTTTCACATATCAGGTTGTACGTCCGGACAATATAAAATTCAATGCAATAGGCAACTATGTAAAACTGTTTCATGATGAGAATTTCTATGTGGCATTGAAAAACACAGTGTATTTTACGGTGATAGTTGTGCCGGTACAGTGTACATTGGCATTGGTACTTGCACTGATGGTATCAAGTAAGAAAAAAGGTGTAGCTATATTTAGAACACTTTATTACAGTCCTCAGATAACTTCAATGGTAATTATCGCTGTACTCTGGACAATTCTTTATAATTCCAATGCCAATACAGGACTTATAAATGCCTTTTTAAAGAGTATAGGTATGCAGCCTATTGATTTTTTAAATAATCCGAAGACTGCCATGAATTCAATAATATTTATGTCGGCATGGCAGGGTGCAGGTTATCAGATGATGATTTTTATTGCAGGATTAAATGCAATACCTACAGAGCAGTATGAAGCCGCAAGTGTGGACGGAGCAGACTGGTTTGCAAAACTTATATATGTGACTATACCGGGACTTATAAATACAATTAAGTATGTACTTATGATAACACTGATACAGGCTATGAAGCTCTTTACCCAGCCGTATATTATGACAAAGGGTGGACCGAGAAATGCAACAAAAACACTGGTTTTCTATATCTATGAACAGGGCTTTCAGAAAGGAAACTTCGGTTATGCCTGCAGTATAGCCACAGTATTCTTCATTATAGTTGTTGCATTGTCAATTATAGTTAAAAAGATAAGCAAGACAAATTAGGAGGGATTATGAATAATAAGAAGATAAATAAAGTGCTTGGTAATATTATTTTTTATCTTGGAAATATTATAGTAGGTCTTATATTTGTATCTCCACTTCTGTGGATGCTTGCTTCATCGTTTAAGCCTGAACTTGAGATATTTTCAAATTTGAACTCACTGTCTACATTTATTCCGAAGAACTTTACTTTGGCGAATTATGCAGAAGTATTTCAAAGAATAAAAGTATTTACCATATTAAAAAATACATTGATCTATATAGGCATTGTACTTATAGGTGATTTGCTTTTAGGATCCATGTTCGGTTACGCACTTGCTAAGATGAAATACAGATTCAGAGGAATAAGTCTTACCATTGTAATAGCACTCATGTCAATGCCTGTAGAGGCAATAATTTTACCATTATACATAGAAATGGCTCAGTTAAACTGGGTGAACACAATGCTCGGACTTACAATTCCTTTTATGATGAATTGTTTTTCAATTTACATGTTCTATTCATACTTTATAGGAATTCCCGATGAGCTTATAGAAGCCGCCAAGGTAGACGGTTGCGGGCCTATAAGAACATATTTTAAAATAATTATGCCGATTTCAAAGACTGTTTTTGCCACGGTACTTATACTTGATTTCGTATCAAGATGGAATGACTTTATGTGGCCTTTCCTTATAACTACAGGAGAAGAAAAGAGAACGGTACAGCTTGCGGTACAGATATTTGTAGGTGTAAGCCCTATACATTACGGTGTTATTATGGCAGTTCTTACATTGGCATCCATACCTATGATACTTATGTATATATTTATGCAAAAATTCTATGTAGAAGGTATTGCATCTACAGGAATAAAAGGTTAGATTAACTGTAGTAATTTAGGCGGAGGGGTATATGTCGAGTATACAAGAGGTTGCTAAAAAAGCCGGAGTAGGAGTAGGTACTGTTTCCAGAGTTATAAATGATAGCGGATATGTTTCAGAGAAAACAAGAAAAAAAGTTGAAGAAGTAATAGAAGAGTTAAATTATAAGCCGAATGAGCTTGCAAGAAATTTGTTCAGAAACAGGACAAACATAGTTGCTGTGATTACACCGGCCATAGGTAATCCATATTATGCCACACTTTGCAGTGAAGTGGAAAATCGTCTTAGAAAGTATGGCTATAAGACAATGCTTTGTAATACTATAGGTGAAGCGACAAATGAAGAGGCTTACCTTGAGATGCTTGAGAGAAATATGGTGGATGGAATAATAACCGGTACACATACTTTGGATTACAGCAGTTATAAAAAGATAAAAGGACCGATTGTAGGATTTGATACTCCGAAACTCAATGATGATATTTTGATTGTAACTGTAAATCATGAGAAGGGTGGAATTCTTGCGGCGAAAGCGTTGATAGACAGTGGTTGTAAAGAGGTTCTGCAATTTACCGATGCAACTACAAAAAATTATCCTTTTATAAAGAGGCATAAGGCATTTGCAAAAGAAATAAAAAAGGCAGGACTTATATGTCGTGAGTATAAGCCTAAGATGGATAATTTTGAAGAAAAGTTTATTCAGGAAAATATAGAGGAGGCTTTCAGCATGTATCCTAATGTGGACGGTGTTTTTGCAACGGATACTCATGCCTTATTATATATGAAAAAGGCTTTGAGTATGGGAAAGAGAGTGCCGCAGGATTTAAAAGTGGTTGCATACGACGGAACCTTCATATTAAATACGGCATATCCGAGCCCAAGTGCTATAGTGCAGCCTATCGATAAATTGGCAAAGGTTGCTGTTGACAGTCTGCATGCCATTATAAACGGTGAGAAGGTGGACAGAAAGACAAAGGTACTCGATATAGAATTCAGACAGGGCATGACTACAAATTAGATTTTACTCCGGATATGGGATGGATGAACGATCCGAACGGTTTTTCGTTCTTTGACGGTGAATATCATTTGTTTTATCAATATAACCCATATGATATAAAGTGGGGTCCGATGCACTGGGGACATGCAAAGAGCAAAGACTTTGTAAACTGGGACAGATTACCTGTTGCACTCGCACCGGATGATGAAATAAAGGGACAGTGCTTCTCCGGTACAGCACTTTGTGAAGGAGATAAACATATACTTATTTATACCGTACATAATGACGGAAAAGAGGAGCAGGCTGTAGAAATCGGTGACGGAGTTAAATATGGAAGTATATCTAAAGAGTCTGTCATAAGAGTGGAACATTTGCCGAAGGGATTTAGCGGTATAGATTTTAGGGATCCCAAAATTTGGAAGGAAGACGGCGTATATTATTGTGTAGTAAGTGCAAAGAATGAAAGAGGACTTGGCAGTATATTGCTCTTTACTTCAAATAATCTGATTGACTGGGAATATAAGAATATTCTTTTTGAAAATAACGGTGATTACGGCAAGATGTGGGAATGTCCTGATTTCTTTAAACTTAATGATAAGTATATATTGGTAGTCTCAGTAATGGAGATGCAGGCAAAGGGCAGAGAATATTTTAACGGACATCAGGTTTTATACTTTGTAGGTGAATATGATAAAAAACTCTACAGATTTACTCCTACAGATAAAGCAAGAACATTGGACTTCGGTTTTGATTATTATGCACCTCAAAGTCTAAATGCTAATGAGAGAACTCTTTCGGTCGCATGGCTGCATGACTGGGGTAATGATTTAACTCCTGACGGAGCAAAATGGTGCGGTCAGATGACTTTTCCGAGGGAACTTGAACTAAAGAAAAATATTATTTATCAAATGCCTGCAAAAGAGCTCGAAAAACATTATACAAACGAGTATAAAACAAGCTTTTGTTTGGAGAAGGATTATAAATTTCAAGATACAGAGTTAAATGCAAGAGTCGCAAGACTTGATTTGGATATTGAAAAGATTGATGCAAAGGAATGTATTATATATTTGGCGTCAAATCATAGATACAATTCTTTTATAAAGATAAATTTTAAAAAGAAAACACTGAAGTTTTCAAGAAGATTTTCAGGTTTAACTAAGGATGCTATTGATGAGAGAAAGATAGATATAGACATTAAGGATGGAAGGTTAAGCCTAAGTGTATTGCTGGATAGATTCAGTGTAGAGATATTTGTAAACGGTGGAAAAGAGGTGTTAAGCTCAAGAATCTATACTCCTGCCGAGGCAAATGAAATCAGTTTTATTGCCGATGGTGAAGTAAACATGCAGGTATCTAAAATGGACATAATAGAATAAAATAAAGCTCGAATATGCATATAAGGGAAATTCTTATATGCATATTTTTTATATATCGGAGTGGGTAAGTATCTATTGTGAAAGCATCTAAATTAATGATAGAATATAGTTAATACAAACTGTTTATGTTGAGAAAGGATTAATATGAAAAAGCATGTAAAGGGGAATGTCAGTTGGGTAGGATATTTGGATTGGGAACTTGAAAGTTTTCACGGTGACGATTATTCCATAATAAACGGATCAAGTCAAAATGCTTATTTGATTGAAGAGGAAAAGACAGTGTTGATTGACACAATATGGACACCGCATCGTTTTGACTTTGTAGAGAATTTAAAGCAGGAGATAGATCTTAATAAGATTGATTTTATTGTAGTAAATCATGGCGAATGTGATCACTCAGGTTCTTTGACTGCACTTATGGACGAGATTCCTAATACACCTATTTATTGTACCGCTACTTCGGTTAAGAGCATTGAAGGTCAATATGGTAAGCGTGGATGGGATTTTCATGTTGTAAAAACGGGGGATTCCATTGATATAGGAAACGGAAAGAAACTAATTTTTGTGGAAATGCGAATGTTACATTGGCCTGACAGTATGGCAACATACTTAACAGGGGATAATATACTCTTCTCAAATGATGCATTCGGACAGCACTACGCTGTGGAGGAGCTTTTTAATGACAAAGCTGATCAATGTCTGCTTTGGAAAGAGTCAATGAAGTATTTTGCTAATATATTGAATCCTTTTTCTCCTATTCTTAAAAAGAAGTTGGAGGAAATAGCCGGTTTTAATTTACAGTTTGATATCATTGCACCTTCTCACGGAGCTATATGGAGAGAGAATCCTTTACAAATAGTAGAGAAATATGCACAGTGGGCTGAGGCGTATCAGGAAAATCAGATAAGTATAGTATTTGATACAATGTGGGAAGGTACTGCAAAGATTGCATATAAAATAGCTTATGAGATTCATGATAAAAGTCCGGATACAGTTGTAAAGGTATTTAATATTTCAAAGGCTGATAAAAATGAAGTTATGACTGAAGTATTTAAGTCAAAGGGAATAGTTGTAGGATCGCCAACAGTAGGAAATGGAATATTGAGCAGCATGGCAGGCTGGCTGGAATTTTTGAGACAGTTGAAATTTAAAAATAAAAAGGCTGCCGCATTTGGTTGCTATGGTTGGTCAGGTGAATCTGTGAAAATATTAAAAGAGCAGCTAAAGACAGCCGGATTTGATGTAATAGATGAAGAAGTTAGACTGTTGTGGAATCCAAAAGAAGAAGATACGGAAACTATAAATGCATTGGTAGAAGGTCTATTAAACTAGAGCATTATTCGAAATAGTAATAACAGAAATTGTATAATATACTTGAATATATAGATACAAAAATGTTAATATATAACATAACAGTATTGAAACCACTTTAAAATTTTGGAGGTGCTTATGAATTTATTCAAAAAGTCAATGTGTTCCGTATCGGCAGTGGCGGTTTCGGCTTTTTTAGTGATACCTGTTATGGCTGCAAATGAAGCACAGTGGAAGAGGAACGATAAGGGATGGTGGTATGAAGAGGCGAACGGAACATACCCTACAAATGCATGGAAGCTTATTAAGGATAAATGGTATTATTTTGACGGCGTAGGCTATATGGTTGAAAATCGTTGGATAGGAAATTATTATCTTGGTGCTGACGGAGCTATGCTTGTAAGTACTTCTACACCTGACGGTTATTATGTGGATGCTACCGGCAAGTGGGTTGAAGGAGCAAGAAATACAGTTAATATAAGTAAAACAAGCGGATCAGGCACAAAGAGAAGCTCTTTGGGTGGCGGAAGCTCAAGGAGCGGCGGTTCAGGTGGTTCAGGCGGAAGCAGAAGAGGCGGCGGAGGCTCAGGTGGCTCCGGTGGAAGCAGAAGAAGTGGCGGAGGCTCAAGCGGAAGCGGTTCAGGTTCTTCATCGGGTAGCGGTGTAGGAACTGCAGGTTCAACAGGAAATACAACAGCTTCAAATAACACAGCTTCAAACAATACTGCGGTAAACAACAATAATACAACACCTTCAGTAAATAATAATGTTAGCGTTTCTTCAGGAAACAACACTGTGGTGATACCTTCAGGAAATACCGGAAATAATACGGTAACGACTCCAAATACAACAACTCCTGCAGTTTCTACTCAGGAGACTCAGGTAATTGAAGCATTAAAGGCAATGGGACTTACTGAGAAAGAGGCAAAGCTTTACTATATGATCAATGCATATAGAGAAAGCCTTGGATTACCGAAGCTGTCATTCTCAAAATCTCTTACAGAAGTCGCAAGAGCGCATGTACGTGATTCAAATACATATACACCTGAAAATCAGGTGGATTCCAGAGGTGTTCAGGGAAATCTTCACAGCTGGTCAGGGAACGGAAGCTGGACACCTGTAGTGTATACATCCGATCATTATTATATGTATGATATGTGGAGTAAGCCAAGAGAAATTACCAATTACACGGGAAACGGATATGAGATTTCTTCATGGTCCAGTGGAATGATAAGCCCTGAGAGGGCGCTTAACCTTTGGAAGAATTCCCCGGGACACAACAGTATAATGACTACTCAAATAACCGGTGATGCAGACTGGTCTGATTTAAAGACCATGGGTGTTTCCATTGACGGACATTATGCTCATGTGTGGTTCGGCAGTGATGTTGATCCTGACGGATATTATGATGTAGCAAACTATGATGTAATTCATCCATAATTACAATTTGAATATCTTTATGATTGTAGACAGACCTTTCGCTGATGCGTAAGGTCTGTTTTTTAAGTAAAAAAAGTATGATATAATCAGCATAGTTATAAAAAAGGAGAGACAGATATGAATGAAAATAAACAGATACTTCTTATTAATGATTTGGCGGGATATGGTAAAGTGGCACTTTCAGCTATGATGCCTATATTCTCAAATATGGGATTTGAGATATTTACGCTTCCTACAGCATTAGTATCAAATACTCTTGACTACGGTAAGTTTGAAATTCTTGATACCAAGGATTATATTCTAAATACTGTAAATGTATGGGAACAGCTTGGATTTACATTTGAATCTATAGCCCTCGGATTTATAGCTTCTGATGAAGAGGCAAGTATTTTGGCGGATTTTTGTGCCAAGCAAAAAGAAAAAGGAAGTTTTATATTTGTGGATCCTATAATGGGAGATGACGGAAGCCTTTATAACGGTATATCAAAAGATGCTATAGAAAGTCGTAGGAGATTACTGGAATTTGCAGACATTTTGGTAGGAGATATATTGAACGGGAAATCACTTTCAGATGCAACATCACATTCAATGGAAGTTGTAAAGAAAATGATTGAACTAAATATAGATAAGGCAGATAAGTACCGTGGTATACCGGTGGAACAGTATTTGGAATTAATATAGTATGAATATTTTTGATGAAGTAGATGAAAATCTGTTCAGACCTTTGACAGGGACAAATAAAAGAAAATATGTGGATATTCTGGCCCTTATTTGGGAAAAGTGCAAGCGGATGCCGATGTATGCCATAGAAAAAAGTACAATCTTTGATATGGCGGAGGAATATCTCCTGGGACTTGATGAGAATATTGAACCGGATATGGAAGAGCAGGAATATACAAGTGGAAATATAGCAGATATGAGGACTATTTCCGGAAGCTTTATAAGAAGACTTAGAGATACAGGGTGGCTTTTGGAAAAGCCGGGTGAATATGAGGATGAGGATAATCTGGCAATTCATTATAAGGTGGTGCCTATATTGAAATCTTTTCAGGAGATTATCAGTCCTACTATCATCACTTATAAGGGAAAGCTTTTTAAAATATATTCCATGTTTGAACATATATCGGAACAAGGTAGCCCTTATGAAGGAGTTTTAAAAGAAGCTTCTGAGGATTTTGACAATCTTAATCAAGCTCTCAGAACATTGGCGGCATCTATTGAAGACCATATAAATGATTTGACATTGGGAAAAAGTCCTGAAGAAATATTGGATTTTTTTGAGAAATATGAAGAAAAGATAGTTGTGGGATCATATCATAGATTTAAGACAAATGATAATCTGTTTTATTATAGAAGCAGTTTGTATGAGAGTCTTGACAGATGTGAAGATAATCTTTTTGATGCTTTGGTATTTGATTATATGGATACCGAGCGTGTTGAAAGAGATGAGGCGGGTATAAAAATAAAAGAGCTTATACAAAAGCTTCGTATGGATATAGAGGAAATGGAAGCGATAATGCGAACCATTGATGACAGGCATATTTTATATAGAACCAGGGCGGTGCAAAGAGCACAGTTTTTGCTTCTGTCTGACGGAAGCAGTAAGAGTAAAATCAATAATATACTAAGACTTTACGCAAGTCAGATAAATAGTAAAGAGGATGTATATGATGAAGATGACAGCATTGCATCTGATATTTTTCAGATATTCGGACAAAACTTCTTTGACTGCAACTCTCTTTCCACGCCTGTTAAAAAGCGTAAGCCAACTGCTATCGAATTTATGGATATTATTGAGGAACTGGACCAAGAGATTATAGATGAGAAAAATCGAAAGATGATGGAATATATAAAAAATGCATTGACATCTGAAAATGTTAACAGATTTGCAAGAGATATATTAAATGGAAATCATGCGGTGCAAATAAGTTCAGTATTTGAAAATGATCCGGATACTTTAATAAAAATCATAGGTCTGTATACTTATTCCAAGACTTCAGAAAGAGAGTATGATATAAGGCTTAAAGATAATGTGGTGGAGTCAAACGGTGTGAGGTTCAAAGATTTTATTGTTGAGGAAAGAAGGTAATGGCAACAGATATAAAAGAAGAGATAGCTAATTATTTATTGAATAACTGTTTTCTTATGGGAACGGTGGATACTACAAGAGAGAAGTATTACTATGTTATAAACCATGAAGAAAGTTTCAGACAGATCTTCTTGCCTATCGGATATACTTTGGTCATTCATAGAAATTTGAGGGTTGTTCAGCTTATAAATAATCATGGCAGCGGAAGAATTGCATTAAGGAAATATGAGAGTATTATCTTGCTTATTTTCAGGCTTTTATATGTGGAAAAGAGAGAAAGTTTATCTACAAATGAAGACAGAATTTATGCTACAGTTGAGGAAATTAAAAATGAATATGAGAAGCTGAATTTGCCAAGAAAATTTGACAGAGCTTTTTTAGAGGATTCCATAAGAAATATAAAAAGATATAATTTGGTACAGGTAGCAGATAAATTAGTTGATATGGATGCGAGAATACAGATCTATCCTTCTGTTATGCTTGCAATGCCTGATGCGAATATTTCAAAAGCATATGATGAAACTGTTAAGTTGCTTTCTCAATACGAAAATTCTGAAGAGGAGGATGAAGAATGATAAGGATGACAAGACTTCATCTGATAAATTGGCATAATTTCCAAGATGATATTATAGATTTCAAAAATATCACATATCTTTTGGGCGTAAATGCAGTAGGAAAGACAACTATAATGGATGCTATAAGGTATTGCCTTACCACAAACAAGGACTTCAATACTGCCGGAAATAAAAAAAGCGGTAGAACTCTTTTAGGTTCGGTCCACCAAAAACAGAGAGCGGAGGACAGTTATCTTCGTCCGGGGCATACAGTTTCCTATATAGGCATTGAATTTTTGGATGAGGCTATTAAAAAGACATTTGTAATAATTGCACGTGTGGAATCGGAAACTCCAAAGCAGGATCTTAGGGGAGTATATCAGGATTGGTATATTACAAAGCCGGGATACAGCCTTTTGGATATTCCTTTTTTTGTAAAGAGCAAAGATGGAAAAAGTCCTGCTTCAAGAGAAGCTTTTAAGCTTGATAATAAGGGGATGGACAGGGCTTCAAATCAGGCTGATGCCAGAAGAAAGATTTGTCGTATGCTTGGTATAGGGGAGGCGGATTCTCCTATCGGGAAGAAGTTTAATGAAGTATTCCATATGGGTACAAGTCTGGAGGATATAAAGGATATAAGAGAGTTCATTTATACTTATATTCTTCCGGAACCGGAGGTGAATATTGACTTTTTGCAAAAGGATATGATTGAGCTGGAAAGGCTACAGGAGATACTTCAGGAGGCATCTGACAGAGAGGCTTTATTAAAGGAGATAAATGAAAAAATAAAGAATGCAAGAGAACTTTTGGTTAAGGTGAAAATAAATGAGATATTGGTTGCATATGCAAATCTTCAAGGAAATATAGAAGAAACTAATGAAAGAAAATATCTTATTGGTGAATGGGAAGTAAGTTTATCTTTGTTGGAGGAAAAACTTACAGAGCTTTCAGGTAGAGAATCAAAGGCCTCAGAACTCTTATATGAAGCGCAAAGAGCAGCTGAAAACAATGCTGAAAATAAGGAGATGCTCTCTCTTGAGAGTGAAAATAAAAATAATAAAGTTGAAGAGAAAAGACTTACAGAAGAAGCGGCAAAGTTTGATAATGTGGCCAAAGACTTATTTGAATTAAAGGATAAATTAAATAAGCTTGGATTTATTTTTGATATAGATAATTGCATAAGAGATGAAAATTGCTTTGAAGAAACAAAGATTGCAGAGATAAAAAGAATTGCCAAGATTTTTGCAGATATGGAAGAACAAATAAAAAATCATGATGCAAAAATAAGGACTGATATAGCGAAGCTAAATGAGGAAGGCAATGGACTTTCAAGTAAAATAAAATCCCTTGAGTCAGGTGTGATGTGTTATCCCAAAGAAGCAATATTTGTCAGAGACAAGATAAATGAGGCCTTGAGTGAACAAAGCAAGAAGGCGGATGCCAGACTTTTGTGTGAGCTTTTATATATGACAGACAGGAGCTGGCAGGATGCAGTGGAGAGCTACTTAAATACACAGAGATTTAATATAATTGTAGAACCTGATAATTATATTTTGGCAAAGAAAGTTTTTATCTCTTTGGGAGATAAGGTCAACGGTATAGGACTTATAGATACAAGAAAAATAAAGAATGTAGAATATAAGACTGAGAAGGAATCTTATCTGGGTGATAAGATTGAATCTGAAAATATATATGCCAAGTCGTATGCAAGGTTTGTGATGAAAGATGTTATCTGCTGTGAAAATTCAGATGATTTGGAGAAATTTTCAAAGAGTGTTACAAAAGACAGACTTAGATTTCAAAGTTTTTGCTTACAGAGAATGGCAAAAAGAGAACATTTTATCGGTGTGGATGCCATTGAAAAGCAGTTAAAAGCTGCAAAAAAAGAACTTGTAGATATACAAAACAGCTTGAAAGAGCTTGAAGATGCAAAGAAAAGCTTTGACTTGGTATATAACGGATATACAAAGTTTAGAGCCGGAGAGGGCTTTAGTAAGCTTGAAATGTATTGTGAATCTAAGAAAAGAGCAAAGGAGCTTGAAATAAAGATAGCGGATATAGCTAAGAAGATAGAAGAGTTTAAGCAAAATCCAATATTGCTCGCAATGTATGACAGAGTCAAGGAATGCAAAAAGAATGTAAATGATATCGGAGATGAGATAACGGATATTAAGGCAAAAAAGCAAAATATCAGTGACAATTTAAGAAAATCAAATCTGCTTATAGAAGAGCTTGAAAAGAATTTGGTGGAGCTTAAAATTGTGTATGAAAACAGTATAAAAGGATATTCGGAGTTTGCACTTGATGTGGAAAAGAAATATTTGAATGAAAGAAAGTCTAAAAAAGCTTCTGCTATTGCATATAATTTTTCAAATCGTATGGCACAGGATAATATAGCATTAAACAGCTATTTAAATCAGGAATTGATACCTTTACAACAAAAGTATACCGCTACATACACTTGCGATTATGCGATAGGCTTGGAAGGGGCGAATCGTTACATGCAAGAATACCTTACTCTGCAAAATATTGAGCTGGAAAGACATAAGAATGAACTTGCACAGGCTCAGATTCGCTGTAAGGACAGATTTCGAAAGGAAGTGCTGTTTAGGATGAAGGACGATATCTTAAGGGCAAGGCAGCAGTTTAAGCAGATAAATCGTGTTATGGAAAATCTGGAATATGGTGAGGAAAGCTATAGATTCGGAATTGACAAGAGCAAAGATAAGGAACTGGGACTTTTCTACGATATTATTATGGATAAGGACAATCAGCAAATTGACAGAGAAAATGATATGCTTGCATATATGGCTGAGGTAAATAAGTCCGAGGTATTTGAAAGTCAGATTGATGACTTTATGAGTAGAATAATGATAGATGTGGAAGAGCATGCAAAACAAAATCTCACAGGTCAAAAGTCAAAGGCAAAGAGTATGGGAATGTATGTGGATTATAGGACTTATCTGGACTATGATATTATTATAAAAAATTCAGTGACAGAGAAGGAAGTTGCATTATCAAAGGTAAGCGGCGAGGGCAGCGGTGGAGAAAATCAAGCCCAGTTTTATGTAGCAATATGTTCTTCACTTTTGCAAATTTATGAGCAAAGTAAGGAAGAGTCTATGAGGCTCATATTGTTGGATGAGGCATTTAACAATATGACCAGCGACAGAATAGAGCCTATGATGAACATGTTTAAGAAGTTGAATTTGCAACTGGTGCTTATAGCTACAGCCGAGAAGGCTACATCAATTTTACCATATTGTGATATTACCTACTCAATAGTTAAATCCGGAAACAGAAATGCAATACGAGCTTTCGAGAGGTTGGAGGAAGGATTACATTAAGGATATAAGTTGTTATTGACTTTATGTTTATAAATAGATTATAATTTATTACAGCTAAGAAAAGATATGGTATCTCATGTAGATACAAAACGAACCCCTAGTAGTTGCAGCTATTAGGGGTTCTTCTCATATTATACGGTTTGAGTATCCGTTCAGGCTAGTTGTCGCTATGATCTCTGTCTAACCATTTACAAATGTAGTAGCTGGCTACATTTGCCGCTACAGAGATAAGAAAAGATATGATTTCTATCATGTAGACACCCCCTTTCTGCTGTCAGATTGGGTGCGACAACAATATTATTATACTTTGTTTAAAATATAATACAACAATAAGTCATATAATTGATAATGTGAGAGGTTGGAGGATGGATTACGGTAAGGATATTTTAAATAGTTTAGTGGATATGTATGAAAGAAGAGAGGGCTATATAAAAGAGCCTTCTTCTTTGCGTGCAATACAAATAGATATAAGAAAGAATTATCCGGCATATGCAGACAGATACAATCATAAGTATAGTAAGGTCAGATTAAATATTGACAGAATAGCAGATTGCTATAAGAGATTAAACAGAAAAAGTATTCCGGAGCAATGTGAATATATAAAACAAATACTGTCCTCATTTTCGGAAAGTAAGTATAGGCTGCTGAATAATATAATATCCGATTGGATCAATCTGGCTGTAAACTATAGGAAGCTGCCATACGATTTAAAGTATGACGGTAAAAGATTAAAAGACATACTTACAATATTGGAAGCTGTATTTAAGATAGAGCAGGAAAGTTATATCAGAAATTTCTCAACTGCCGTATTTAAAGATTCAAAGAGATTTCAAAAGGAATTTAAGTCCTGTATAGAGAGTATATTATTTGATTATACGGATGATCTTATAGAGAAGGATAAGATACTTGAATATTATAATTTATATGAGAATCCTACATATGTATATATAAAGGGAGATGTGATAATAAGTTTTGAAAATTCTACAATATATGTTAGCGAGTTACCGGATGGAATAGCTCTCTCCAATGCTTCGCTTAAAAGGATAAAAAATATAAAAGTACTTACAAAAGCTGTTATTACAGTGGAAAATCTGACTACATATCATGATGAAAATAAGAAAGAAGCGGTATATATCTATCTTGGAGGATATCACAATAAATCAAAGAAAGAATTGCTTGAAAAAATATATAAAGATAATAAGTCTTGTGAATACCTACATGAGGGAGATATAGATATCTACGGATTTTTGATACTTGAAAACTTAAAAGAGAGAACAGGAATACCGTTTAAGTCTCTCCTTATGGATATAAATACATTGAAAAGATTTTATGAGGCGGGAATATACAAGGAACTTAATATTTCAGATATCAGAATGATTGAGAAAAACAGAGAAAATCTTAAAGAGTATTCAGAGGTATTGGATTTTATGATTTTAAATAATTGTAAGGTGGAGCAGGAGTCTTTAAGAGCCGTACGATTACTGGAAGACAGTTAGAATATTATTTTAAATAAAAGTAGTATATAATTTTATTGTCAAGTCTGAATTCTTAGGTTTGAGACGAAACGGCAAAGTGCATAAATTTTATGTTTTAAAAGACTTGTCAACATTATCCACATTTTTATCCACAAAAATAGTGGGTTTTACAGGTCTTAGAAAGCTGATAAATAGGCTGTTTCCAAGTTATAAACGAACTTATCCACATTTCGAGTGTTTTATCCCCATAGAGTAAAGACTGCATTTGAGATAAATTTGTAGATTTTATGAGCTAAAATATATAAAAGTGCAATTTTACTCGGAAAATACAATTGGATAAAAATTTAATAAAAATCATATTAGTTGAAAAATTTAATCAAATTGACAGTACAATTACAAATTCAAATTGAATTTTTGTTTACAAAGTGGTATACTATAGACAAATAAAAAAGAAAAGGAGCTTATACATATGCGTTATACAATTACTGGAAGAAATATTGAAATTACTGATGGTTTGAAGAAGGCGGTAGAGGAGAAGCTTCAGAAATTAGAAAAGTATTTTACAGCTGAAACAGAGGCAAGAATCACATTAAGTGTGCAAAAGGAAGCACATAAGATTGAGGTTACTATTCCTACAAAACAGGGGCTTATAAGAGCTGAGGAAGTTAGCCAAGATATGTATGTCAGCATAGATAAAGTTCAAGACATAATAGAAAAGCAGATTAAAAAGTTTAAAAATAAGCTTATAGATAAAAAACAGGCTGCAATGTCATTCTCGGATTTCTTTATAAACGATGAAGCTGCCTATGGAGATGATGAAGACGAGATAAAAATCGTAAAGACAAAGAGATTCAGTATTAAGCCTATGGATCCTGAGGAGGCATGTCTGCAGATGGAACTTTTGGGACATGATTTCTATGTTTTCAGAAATGCAATCAGCGATGAGGTATGCGTAGTTTATAAGAGAAAAGATGGAAAATACGGTATTATAGAGCCGGAAGTTTAATGTGGTTGCTAAGCTATTTTCCTTTTTAGCTTTTCAAACATACAATAGTTACAGGGAGTCTTAAGACTCCCTGTTTTTGTATAAAAAAATTATTTTGAAAACATACACAACTTTTTTAATATATACTATAATATAGACGGGTGTAGAGGTGAATTTCTTTGTTGAATTTACCATGATGTGGAAAGAGCGTAAATAAGTTTTCTATAAGGAGGAGAATGAAGCATCAAGATATTATTGAAAAAATGACGTTGGAAGAAAAATGTGCCTATCTTTCAGGTAAAAATGCTTGGGATACAAGGTCGTTTTCTTCTATAGGGGTTGATGTTCTTCACCACGCTGACGGACCTACAGGTGTAAGAAAGCAGGCGGGAAAAGGTGACCACCTTGGGTTGAATGCTTCCGTACCTGCAACATGTTTTCCGACTGCGGCTACTTTGGCAAACAGCTGGGACGTAAGGCTTCTTGAAAAAGTGGGAGAAGGGCTGGGAATTGAGTCTGCAGCAGAGGATGTAAATGTACTTTTAGGACCCGGAATAAATATCAAGAGAAATCCGTTATGCGGGAGAAATTTTGAGTACTATTCGGAAGATCCGTATCTTAGCGGAAAACTTGCGGCTGCTATGATAAAGGGGATACAAAGCAACGGAATAGCCGCCTGTGTAAAGCATTTTGCTGTAAATTCACAGGAGCTTCGCAGAATGGCTATGGATTCGGTACTGGATGAGAGAACGCTTAGAGAAATCTATATCACCGCCTTTGAAATAGCCATAAAAGAGGGCAAACCGAAATCTTTAATGACGAGCTACAATATGGTCAACGGTGTATATGCAAATGAGAATGAGCACCTTCTGATGGATATTTTAAGAAAAGATATCGGATTTGACGGTATGGTGGTTACCGACTGGGGAGCTTCAAACGATCATGCTTTAGGGGTAAAAAACGGTTCAAGTCTGGAAATGCCGGCTCCGGGACTTGACAGCGCAAGAGAACTTTTAGAGGCATTAAAGAACGGTAAGATAAGTGAAAGCGATATTGATGCCAGAGTGGATGAGTTGATAGATATCACATTGACCACAAAGAATAAGAAAAAGCCGCAAGATAAGGCAAAGATGTTTGAAGATAATAATGCGCTTGCAAGAGAAGCTGCAAGAAAAAGTATTGTGCTTTTAAAGAATGAAGAAAACATTTTGCC
>QWCT01003556.1_pt1 | contig 19296 bp, 21 predicted proteins | sample 1972681 | NCBI WGS metagenome assembly QWCT01 (sample SAMN09866701, study PRJNA288562) | Human oral metagenome isolate pre3_saliva, whole genome shotgun sequencing... | isolation source: mouth | host: Homo sapiens | place: USA: California | reverse complement strand
TCTCAATCTTAGGGAAGGAAGGCGTATCCTCAAGCAGCGAGGCAAGGCGGGGATAGGTATAGGCGAAAGTCTCCGCCGCACGCTCGCCCGTCGTATGCTCCTCGAGGAAGAAGCGCTGGAGACTATGTAGCGTCTCCAGCATACGCAGTAGGTCAAGGAGTTCCTCCTCTTCGATGAATGTACCCTGAGGACGGATGCGACGCAGTACGTCACGGCAGTCCACAAGCGCCAAGGAGGGCAGAGGGGATTCACCCGCCATGATGGTGATCATCTCACGAGTCTCATCCAGCGCCCTTACTATATCTTCTTTATCTGCAGAAGCTTCAAGCGCCTGCATCTCTTCTCTTCCCAGAGAGGATGCACAGTATTCCTCCAGTAGGTGTCTGACCTCACTATAGCCGATCTTCTCAGAGAAGTTATGCGGGTAGACGTCTAATCTATTTATCTCCATGTAGTGTCCCAAAGATAGGGGGCAGGTCGGCAGTGCGATCTACCCCCATAGTTGGTTGTATTGCTCTATTATTTAGTTAGCGGCGCTTGGTCTTCTTCTTACGTACGGACCAGCCGAAGTGGCCTATATATTCGCCCAAGCCAAAGTACTCGCCGTGGGCATAGACCAAGAGACCTGCGCGCTTCATATCAAAGGCTCCCGTCTCAGGATCAATGTACTGCTCGTCAGCTCGTACCCCGACGATATCGGCGAGGAAGAGATCATGACTTCCGAGAGAGGTAATCTCACGCACACGGCACTCCAGGCTAATGGGCGACTCTTCGATAAGTGGTACTCCCAGCACAGTGCCTGCTTCCTTCGTGAAGCCACAGGCAGCGAACTTATCCTCGCGCCTTCCCGATACGACACCACACCAGTCCGTCTCTCGGGCCATCGACACCGTAGAGAGGTTGATACCAAAGGCACCTTGCTCCTTGATGATGCTATGTGAGTGACGCTCTGGGCGTATCCCGACGACACACATCGGGGGATTGGTACATGCCGTGCTCACCCATGAGGCGGTCAGGATATTAGCTCCGCCATCCTCCATCGTGCCACAGCTGATGAGGACAGCGGGTAGGGGATAGATAAGTGTTCCGGGCTTCCAGTCTACTCTCATAGTAGTTCGACCTCCTCAGCACGCGTCTTTCGTCCACAGTAGTGACACTCTAAGAGGCACTTCTGATCTGAGTCCTCCTCGGTAGACACATGGAAGCGCGTCTGCATGGGCTCAGCGTTGGTGATGCACTTGGGGTTGGGGCAGCGCACTAAACCCTTGACTTCACTGGGAAGAGCTACCTGACGCTTCTCCGTAACCTGGTAGTCACGGATGACATTCAGATGAACCTCGGGGGCGAGTAGGGCGATCTTGTCGATCTCTTGGGAGGAGACAAAGTGATCCGCCATCTTGATGATCCCCTTACGCTTGTGACGAGCACTCATGAGGTTGTTACTTCATAGCTTATCTAATAGGAGGCGTGGGAAGGTTAGTCGTTGACTTCAAGGCCGAGGACTTCGCAGAGGATGGACTGACGGACATACAGGCCGCCTTGTGCTTGCTCTACATAGTAAGCGTAGGGCGTGTCGTCCACATCTTGAGCGATCTCGCCGACACGAGGTAGGGGATGGAGGATGCGCAGGTGTTCTCGACAACCCTCCAGCATCAAGGCGGTAAGGACATACACGTTCTTCACACGCTCATATTCCTCGAGGTCGATGAAGCGCTCTCGCTGTACGCGTGTCATATAGAGGACGTCAACACTTCGGATAACCTCAGGTGTGAAGTCCGTCGTCTCTGTAAATGGAATACCTGCACGGCGACAGAAATCCTTGCACTCCTCGGGCATCATAAGCTCAGGGGGAGAGACAAAGATGAAGCGAGGGCGGAAGGGAGCCATACCCACAATGAGAGAATGCACGGTACGGCCATACTTCAGGTCACCAACCAATGCAATGGCCTTATCGTAGAGAGTGCCCTGCGTCTTGCGTATCGCATAGAGGTCCAGCAGAGTCTGTGAGGGATGCTGGTTGGCTCCATCTCCAGCATTGACGATGGGCGCACGTCCAAGCTCAGAGGCATAGAGTGCAGCTCCCTCAAGGTAGTGACGCATCACGATGGCATCAGCATAGTTACCGACCATAGAGATGGTATCCTTGAGGGATTCGCCCTTAGATGAGCTGGAAGTTGCTGCATCAGAGAAGCCAATGACACGACCTCCAAGGCGATTTACAGCGGTCTCAAAGCTTAATCTGGTACGGGTAGAGGGCTCAAAAAAGAGGGTTGCGATGACGCGCCCCTCAAGAAGCTTGCGATTGGGATTCTGCTCAAAGAGAGCTGCTCGATCAAGGAGTCGAAGGATATCCTCTGTAGAGAGTTGGTTGATCGATACTAAGTGCTTCATAACTCTGTCGTATAGTCTATGGTGCTAATCACGATACGTTCTAGCACCATACAAAGATACTCAGATTATGAAGAAGCCTGCTCATGCTATGCTTGGAAGAGAGTAGAGACCTCCTTTATGGAGCTTTCCTCACAAAACAACACTGCCTTCAGAACAAACTAAACATAACACGTGGACTGGTGGTCGCGAGGGGATTCTACGAAGTAGTTTGAACTTTGGCTCGGGCTTAGCCGATATGCTATACCTTATATATAGAGGGAAATCCCTCTAAGTTGGCCGTATTCGAAAATAGAGCTTATGACTTCTAGGGGATCTGCAAGGCACCGATAAGATCCTGAATATCCGTGAAGCCATGACGACGCATGTAATCCTCGATGCCATCGACAATCTGGGTGGTTACGGAAGGATCCACGAAGTTGTACGTACCGACTTCAACAGCTGAGGCCCCTGCGAGCAGGAATTCAATCGCATCCGTAGCCGAGGCAATGCCCCCCATACCTATAATGGGAACCTTCACCGCCTGAGCCGTTTGCCAGACCATGCGCAGAGCTATGGGCTTCACCGCGGGGCCAGAGAGCCCACCCGTAATAGTCGAAAGTACTGGACGGCGCTTCTCTGCGTCGATGGCCATCCCCAGGAGCGTGTTGATCATTGAGATCGAGTCAGCCCCTTCGGCTTCGACTGCTCGTGCGATCTCCGTAATGTCGGTGACATTGGGCGACAGCTTCACGATAAGCGTCTTGTCATAGACCGCACGCACCGCACGAACGACAGAGGCTGCGCCGGCACAGGTCACGCCAAAGGCCATGCCACCCTCCTTCACGTTGGGGCATGATATATTGAGCTCAATAGCAGGGATCCTCTCCAGGGCGTTGATCTTCTCAGCAGTCTCGATATAGTCCTCGACCTGCGAGCCACTGACATTGACGATCATCGCTGTGTCATAGCCAGATATCGTGGGATAGATATGCTTACAGAAGTAGTCTACCCCTTTGTTCTGAAGTCCGACGGCATTGAGCATCCCCGAAGGGGTCTCTGCCATACGGGGGTAAGGGTTTCCCTGACGAGGATGTAGCGTCGTTCCCTTGACGAGTACCCCACCAAGACGGTTGAGGTCGATGAAGTCACCGTATTCGAGCCCATAACCAAAGGTCCCAGAGGCGGTCATCACGGGGTTCTTAATCGCGAGCCCACGGCCGATATGTACTTGAGTCTTGAGCATGATTAGTCTTTCTTGACGAGCTTAGAATTAAAGACGGGACCTTCGGTGCACACACAAGTATTCCCCCTCCCTTCGAGATCTTCTACGCAGCAGAGGCAAGCTCCGATACCGCATGCCATACTATTCTCCAGCGAGACTTCGCAGTCAATACCGCGTGCCTCAGCCACCTTTGCCACGGCGATCATCATGACCTTAGGGCCACAAGTAAAGACGCGGTCAAACGAGCCTTCGTGCAGGATCGGATGATCCGTCACGCGACCCTCGACTCCCAGCTCGCCGCTGTCAGTCGTATAGTAGACGTCGCCAAGAGCGGCAAACTCCTCACGGAGCACAATGTGTCCCGCGGTACGTCCACCAAGAAGAATCGTAGGACGGACACCTCGCTCAGCGAAGGTACGAGCCAAGAAGAGCATAGGAGCTATACCGACACCGCCACCGACCAGCAGTGGACGCTCGACGCCCTCTACACTAAAAGTATTGCCCAGCGGAATAAGCAGATCCAGCTCTGTGAAGTCTGCAAGCCCTGTAAGGATTGATGTCCCTTGGCCAACACACCCGATAAGCAGCCAAAGCTCACGGCGCTCAGGGTACGCATTACATATAGATATAGGACGACGCAGAAGAACGAAGCCCCCAGGGACCGCAACTTGGACGAACTGCCCAGCAGCCATAGCGGGGAAGGTGCCTGCGGCCTCGGGAAGTTGTAGCTTCAGCAGGTAATTACCCACACCCAGAGCCTGAGTGGAGAGAAGCGTAAACCGAAGAGAATACTTTTTCATAGAGTGAGATACCGTGACATAGATACACAAAGATACGCAGAATCCTGTGCCCTACAGCTACTCCTCGGTGTCTTTGAAGGTCGCAAAACTATTGTCGTCGTAGAAGACCGTGATATGGGCAATTCCCTTCTCTCTACGCTCTCGCACCTCTGCCTTTAGGCGTGCTATTTCCTCTATTGTCGCCACATTGATCTGTTGCTTCTCATTGAGATTGAGGGATAGCGTCGCAGGAGCAATTCCAGCCTTCATCGCAAAGTCTCTTGAAGTAAGCCCGCTCCTATCGACGACCTCTTTAAGGCGTTTTGTTATGGCTGATAGATCTATATACTCTGACATAATGACTGCTTGAACTGTTGTTTTAAATCGCAAAACAAAGATAGCAATTTAAATTTAAATTCACGAAGAGTGCGAGTTTTAAATTCAAAACCACTCACGCGAATCTGACTTCGCTCCCACAAAGCCATGGTCATCCTGCACCCAAAACAGCTACAAGCTTTGCTTTACATAATAATCACAAGTAGCTCTTTTGCATATATATATCGACTATAAAGCAAAGTGTAATGGAGACAAAACACGGGCTACCCTCTCTATACCTGCACCTACAACTTCACATATTAGTATATAACTATTTGATTACTAATATATAGATGTACACAGCAGAAAGACTTGCAAGGATCCGCTTTGCTTTCACGAAATATTAATTTGAATATCCGCATCACTCCCCTACCCGCCCCATGAATTCATATTCACAAATCAAAACCCAAGAAGAGATTCAATATAGAGACTTCTCCTTACGAGGTAAATTCATACGAGCAAACATAGTGACATATTGACATCACTAAAATTCGTACGTAGAGGCATGATCAAGGGGATGGTAAAGGCAGGGTATCAAGGGAAGGAAGATCGCGGCTTAGAGGGCTTTTATGGAATTGGCGATTCATATCCAAAGAAACTTTGCTGAGGCAAAGCATCCCAATGAGGATGTTGCATAGAGTCCTGTCCTCTATTTAGGGTGCTAAGGCATCGCACGCCCAACTCACAACTATATGCCAAATATCCACGTACGTAGATATTAGAGCCACGTACGTAGTCCAAACTTATCTGCCACTCGTCCGCAACTTTTATCCCTACGCGGAGCAACAACCTAATAGAGGTCACTTCACAGAGCTATATAGCTTCGCACCGAAAGCTATACAGGAATCAGCCCAAAGCTATATAGCTTTCTTCGCCATCCCATATAGCTCTATCTATGCACCCATACACCTATTATGGGACCATTGCACAAGCCCACCTCTTCATTACTCGTACCTCCTTCCCTCGAAAATCGGAGTCTTTAGGCTGAGAAGTTCGAAGGGGGAAATACGTGAAAAAGCAGCATTCACATCGTCATAGATTTGACTTTTTAACATGAAACCATTCAAAGTATAGGATATTTGGTAAAGATGATTTAACTTTAGCGACAGATAGAGTATCCCTCGACAGAGGGCTCTGCTCATATTTGATGTTTCACCTATATATATTGTATAGCGTATGAAGAAGATCATTGCATTGCTCAGCGCAGCATCGCTTCTCACCCTCAGCTCGTGTGACCTGGCTATGCTGGGTGAAGGAACTATGGGACGTCGTGATACGCAGCGCATCGAGCGTGGCATGAGCCAAGAGCAAGTATATTCGCTCATGGGACGACCCACCTACCGCCGATTTGGAGACAACGGTATCGAAGAATGGGAATATCATAAGTCAGGCCTCTTCGAAAAGCGGATCACTGTCATCAGCTTTTCCTCTGGGCGCGTCGTACGTATGAATACATACAATGGAGACTACAACGACTCCGATCGTGGACGCTATCCGAACCAACGGGGGAACTATCCCTACGGCAATGGTGATTATGGAGGCTACGGTGGCAATGGCGGCTATGGTGGATACGGAGACTATGATGACTATGGGGACTACCGCAGTGACCGACAGAATGATCAGTGGTTCAGTCAGGTCTATCGCGAGGTCCAGCGCAAGACATTCACGGATGACAAGATCCGCTATATCCGTGATGTAGCCCGTAGAAACCGATTCACGACGCAGCAGACGATCAAGCTACTCCGTCTCTTCAGCTTCGATGAAGAGAAGCTGAAGGTCTTGGCTTGTGTAGCCTCTGGACTACGTGACCCACGGAACTCCTATCGTATAGTTGATCAGTTCTCCTTCTCCAGTTCTCAGCAGGAGGCGCGTCGCCTCTTAGGGATCATTTGATGAGCCTATCTTGAGAGCTTCGCCTCTCTTATCCACGAGGAGCCTCCTCTTCAAGGGCTACCCCCATAGAGGAGGCTCCTCTCATATATACCGACACATCCACACATCATACACTATGAAGACCATTACAAGCCTAGCCGCTACTGTCGGCATCGTCATCACCATCAGCTCTTGTGGCCTCGGCAAAATACGCCAAGGAGTCAATAAGATTGAGCGTGGGATGACTAAGGAGCAAGTGACCTCACTCTTAGGTGCCCCTCTTAATCGCAGTATTCAGGCCGATCAATCTGAGCTTTGGGAATACAGCTTCTCTGACTTCCCGGGCAATACAATCACGGCACATGTGAGTACCCCGACCCAGGGTACTATCCTGGACGAGGCTATAGCGACCCCTACGGAGAAGATGCTCGTGCCTTTGAGGTATTCTATCACGATGTACAAGAGCTGATCTTCCCGGGAGATCAGATCCGCTTCATTGAAGAGGTCGCCCGACGAAGCTACTTCACTACAGAGCAAGCGGCACGCCTTATCAATCTATTCTCTGACACACAGCAGCGACTCAATGTCCTACGCACCTTGGCTCCTCGCTTACGAGACGGGTACAATTCACCCTATCTACTTGACCTCTTCCGCTACGGAGGGCGTGAGCGAGCAGAGCGCATCATTCGACAGTTCGCTCCAGTTATTCCTCGCCAGTATGACCCACGCTATGGGGGGCAGGTACCTCGAGAAGAGGACTTCGAAGAGTTCCTCCGAGGGATCAATCGCCTCTCATTCCCGAAGGATCAGATTCGCTATGTACAAGATGCTGCGCGCTTCAATACCTTCACGGTACGCCAGACAGAGCGCATTCTGAAGCTGTTTAACTGGGATGAAGAGCGCTTACAGGTCCTCGAGGCCATAGCTCCACACCTGCGTGACGGATACAATGCCTACCGACTCATCGAATGCTTTGATTTTCTGGATGCCCAGGAGAAGGCTCGACGCCTTCTCGGTCTCTCACAGAGAGGACGCTACCGAGGCTACCTCAGTTCGTCTCACAGTACAAGCAATGAAGATTATGGTGCAGGTATCCTTGAGCACATGCAGCAGAATCAGGATGCTATCATGGATCAGATGACGTGGTACCAACCTCTACTCAGAAAGCTGAGCTTGACTCACGAGCAGGGAGAGCGAATCCAAGTCCTTCGCTCGGAGCTTACAGGTCACAAGATCAGTATAGAGCAAGGCGTCGAGCTTCTCTCTCGCTACTTCTCTGGGGATGAACTACGACTTCAAGCCTTGGAGCTTATCGCTCCCCAACTCAATGAGAGCGAAGCCTCTCGAGCCCGCTTCTTGGATCTCTTCACTTACGCAGAGGCTAAGTCACGTGCCAGCTATCTTCTAAGGCTATAAAGGAGCTACCCTATTTCCTAAAGAAAAGAAGCCTGCCCAACGATAGAATTCGTGAGGCAGGCTTCTTTATTTCAAAACCATCTAACGTAGAGAAGATGCAGCTTATCCTTCAAGCGACTTCTGATAAGCTATACGCGGGCTACCGTCAGCTATATATATCGTCCCACAAGGGACGAAGCCCTCTGCCACGAGAAGCTGACGCATAGGAGCGTTGTCTTCATGGGTATCAACTCTGATCTCAGAGCAGTACTTAGAAGCAAATGCAAGGCATTCACGAAAGAGGCCTCGCACACGTCCATCGGAGGCCAAGCGATGAATGACACCATAGGGCTTATCATTGAGCCACCGCCCTTCAATATGCCGATAGGTTGGCTCCTCTTCGACAGCAAAGTAAAAGGTACCGACAAGCCCCACATACTCGGGAGCTACACAGACATAGCTATGATCACGAGCGATATCCGAGCTAAGCTGTTCAGCCAATGGATAGCCCTCAGGCCACTGCGAGGGATTGCCGTGCTCAACCATGAAGGCTCGCGCCGCTGCGATAAGACGCTGGATCTCGGGCAGGTCCTCTGGAGTACTCTGACGTATCACCATAGCATAGCGATAAAAAGACCTCAGGGCTACCCCACAGCGAAGTCGGGTAGCCCTGAGGCAGATATTATAGTGCGATTTCGTTCTCTTCTTAGAAGGAGCCTACGATGAGGATCGTCACCAGAAGGGCAAGGATCGCGTAAAGCTCAGGGAAGACGGCCATGACCATCGTAGCGCTGAAGACGTTCTCACCATTCCCGATAGCCTGGATCCCGTTAGCACAGACCTGAGCCTGACGGATCGCAGAGTAAGCCCCTACGATACCGAGGATGATCCCAGCAGCGAGGATAGCCCAAGCGGCATAGATCGATACAGGGCCAGCAGCGACGAGCTTGTCGAGAGCAGCCTTAGCCATGAAGAAGCCGACGAAGCCGTACAGCCCCTGAGAGCTAGGGAGTGCAGAGAGCCCGATATACTGCCCGAGGGCATCTGGGTTCTTCTTCATCGCGCCGACAGCAGCGTTACCGCAGATCGTCACACCGATGCTACTACCGATACCCGTCAGACCAACCATCAGCACAATGCCGAGGAAAGATAACATCTCATTCATAATCGTTACTTGTGTTTAAGAGAATATTTAGTTTGTTTTTACTTACGTGTGAAAGGGGTGTAGGGCTTACCGCCACCTTCGAACTCACTGTTCTTGTAGTACTCTACGAAGGTCAGACGTAGTGGGTGTACAAAGGCACCGATCATAGCGATACCGAAGTTGATCCCGTGCCCGAAGAGTAGGACGAGGAGCGCCATGACCCAGCCGATGATGTAGCTGAATACACTTGCACCACTTCCAGCCTCAGGGACGCATGACATGGCGAGCTGATTGAAGACACTCCCGAGGATACCACCCGTCAGACCGATAGCAAAGAGACGGATGTATGAGAGCGAGTCACCGAGAAGCCCAGAGGCTGTCTCATAGGTGCTCCAAAGCCCTGAGCCGAAGTTAATGAAGGGGTTCTTCCCAGGGCTATTGTAGAAGAAGGCGACGAGTACCGAAAGGCCGGCTATACCATAGAGAATATAGGTCACAGGCTGTGGGAGTGTGATCGATGCCTTTGGCAAGGCGTAGATCAAGCCTACAGCTACGAGCAGGAGTACCCAAGCGTAGCCAGCCAAGGAGTGACGCCAGCCCTTCTGAAGACCTTTCTTATAGGCCCCAATAGCCTTACCAAGAAGAATCTGCACCAAGCCGATGATGACAGAGATCATCATCATATTATCCTGGTTGAAGATGTACGCCTTGTTGTGAGCCCAGGGCAGCTCGATACCGAAGATCCCCCCCATAAGCATACCGACAACGAAGGCACCACCACCCAGCCATTGGCCAAGGCCCAAGAGGCTTGTGTCTCCTCCCTTGCTACGCAGGCGGAAGTAGGTACATACGGCAAAGAGTAGAAGACCATACCCAGCATCCCCGAAGCACATGCCAAAGAAGAGCATGAAGAAGGGGGCGATGAGATACGTCTGGTCAATCTCTTGGTAGTTGGGCAGAGAGAAGAGGCCTGTGATGAACTCGAAGCAGCGTGCGAATGCATTATTCTTCAGCTGGATGGGCACACGCTCCGTCTCGGGATCAAAGTCGACTTGACGGAAATAGTAGCCAGCTTCTTCCAGTGCAGCTTCAAAGGCAGGAGCATCGTCCGTAGGTACAAAGCCCTCCAGCAGAAGGAGCTTCTCATCAGCAAGGCGCTCCCCTTGGAGTCGCGTACGGCCGAAGGTAAAGCGGTTCTCCAGTAGGAGATCATAGCTGGCGAGCTGAGCTTGCCAAAGCTTAGTCTGCTCGGTGAGCTTCTCCAGCTGCTGAGCTCGTGCAGCCTCAGCTTCAGCTACAAGTCCTTCGAGCTCCGCAATGCTACGTTTGGGAGTGGCAACATACTCAGCCTCTGGTAGAGTCTGTGAAGCTCCAGCAGCATGTAGATGAACGAAATAGACTCGACCTGAGAGCGTGGCAACGGGCACGACATCATACTCCGCTTCGAATGCCTCGGTAAAGCGCGCTTGAGGAATCGTGAAGAAGCTAAGAGCGTAGCCAGCTTCTGATAGCTGACTAACCGCAGCTGGATCAAAAGCCCCCCAAGGACGGACTTCGGTTGCTTCGAGACGAAGAGCTGCCAGCTCCTCATCTTGGACTGACAAGCGCCTCAGTTCTCCCTCGATCTCAGATATCAGAGCCTCACCCTCCGCCTCATTTTTAATGGGCTGGGAAAGCTCAGCTGCTCCGTCTGTGATATAGGGACGCAAGGCGCGCAAGGTATCCTTGATATGGGTACGCTCGGAGAGAATGCTACGTAGCTCCTCGACCTCACGACTATCCTTCTGTTCATTAACATGTAGGACACCCAGGCTGCGTAGCTTGTGAAGGAAGCCTTCATAGTCCGAATGAAAGACCAGGAAGGCATATTTATTCATTGACCTAATCATTGTGCAGCCTCCTCTTCTTCTTTCTGTTTACGCAGCTCAATGTTAGTGCGCATAATCTTCTGCGAGGCCTTCGATAAGCTCTCCTCATCTTCGAGGAAGCGCTTGATCTTACGGATCGCATCCTGATAACCAGGGATCTGAACCTTCTCAAAGAGATTTACCTTCTGGGTGGTCTTCTTTCGAGCATGCTCGAGGTACTCCATCTTCAGGCGGAGAAACTCTGCCTCGATACCAGTAGTTGCAAGAGTCTTGAGGAGCTCAATACCCTCTGCCCACCAACTTGGTGCATTGAAGATGCTGAAGGGGCGTACCTCATAATGGATGCCATCAAGCACTGGGAGTAGAACCCCTGCAATCTTCTTCATCGACAGATCCACGCGATCAACAGTGATGAGCGAAGCATCTTGATAGTGGGTAAGGTACGCAGGCGCATCTTCAGCGCCTTCTCCTGTTGCTGCAGTGAGGTCTTATTGTATTGGAATCGTATCGCCATAAGACGTTTAATGTCTAACTAGTTATTCCTTAGTTATGATGGAGAGCTCTCGGCCCCGGACAATTATCGCCTGATGGTTCGTGATCGGCACGAGAGAGAGCCGGCCTCCATACGTAGCGAGTACAGTCTCCCCTATTTCGACGAAGGGGAAGCACTGGTAGTGAGGCAAAGGATACTTCTCAATCAAGCCTAGTGCAGCAAAGGAGGTCAGCTCGGGAGCAGCCTGAGTCTCATTCATTAACTGAACATACTCAATGCTTGGAGCAAGAATCATCGCCCCAGCCGACTCCCCTATATAGGGCTTCCCTGTCTCGATCTCCCGCTGGATAAGCTTATCCGCCCCCTTGCGCTTCAGCTCCTGAAGGAGGAAAAAGGTATTTCCTCCTGAAATGTAGATAAGATCCCCACGATAGAGTGAGGCCTCAATCTCCTCGGCTGAAGCCTCTGCGACATCCAAAGGTTCGACTCTCAGCCCCAACGTCTCCAAAGCCTCTCGCCCCAGCCCAACATACTCAGTATAGGACTCCGGGATGCTAGCTGTGGGGATGAAGGTGACGACCTTCTCTCGCAGCTCCATAGGGCAAGCATGCTCTAGTAGAGGAGCTACATCGGCGAAAGAGGAGCAGAGGAACATAAAAATATTTGAGTTCATTCTCTGTGTTATTTGACTCTACCAGCTAGACCTATAGGGAGTGATGGCTCCTCATGGGCAAACATATTATCGCGAGCTTCTTAGGCTTTAGGCCAGTAAGTATCGATGAGTGATTGCTTGATATTGACTTCTGCAGGGCGGAAGTACTTACCGAAGAGTCCCCATGCAGTGTCGAGCATTCCTTCGATATCGACGTTGACGTCGATGGCAAGGAGCTCACGCGAATAGTCCGCAGCGAAGCGAAGTGTACGCTCGTCGTAGTCCATGATGACCTTACCCACATTGGAGTCACGACGCAGGTAGAGCTGACCTTCGGTAATGTACCCCGTATTGTCAGGTACAGCATGTGTGATATCACCTCCAGAGAGCGTCGTCACAGCAATGATTGTGATCGAACCTCCATCGGGGAACTGCACAGCCTTCTCATAAATCTTAGCAAGGTCTGAGTACAGCGAACCTGGCATTGAGTCCTTAGAGGGGATCTGGTCCATACGGTTGGAGACGATAGCCAAGGCGTCGGCATAGTTTGTCATGTCCGTCAGAAGTACCAGGACCTTCTCCTTCTTTTCAACCGAGAAGTACTCAGCAGCCGTCAGAGCCATATCTGGAATGAGGAGGCGCTCAACGGAGGGGTCTTCAGTCGTATTGATAAAGCTGATAATACGGTCCAAAGCACCTGCATTGCTGAAGGTATTCTTGAAGAAGAGGTAGTCGTCATTCGTCATACCCATCCCCCCGAGAATAATCTTATCGCTCTTAGCTCGGAGTGCCACCATCGCCATGACCTCATTAAAGGGCTGGTCAGGGTCAGCAAAGAAGGGGATCTTCTGACCGGTGACGAGAGTATTATTGAGGTCAATCCCTGCAATACCCGTAGCGATCAGCTCAGAGGGCTGCTCACGACGAACAGGGTTTACTGATGGACCACCAATTTCTACCTCACGCCCCGTGACTGCGGGACCACCATCAATAGGCTCACCATAGGCATTGAAGAAGCGTCCGATGAGCTGATCTCCGACCTGGAGCGAAGGGGCCTTCCCGAGGAAGATCACTTCAGCATTGGTAGGGATACCTTCGGTACCACCGAAGACCTGCAGTGTCACCTCATCACCCATGATGCGGACGACCTGTGCCAGACGGCCACCAATGGTAGCCAGCTCTTCATTACCTACTCCCGTAGCACGAAGCATACAGGTAGCCTTGGTGATGTTTTCTATCTTGGTATAAATCTTTTGAAATGCTTTTGCTGCCATAGCGCTGTTAGTTTTTAGCACGTTGGGATACCAGTTCATCGGCCTTAGCCTGCTGCTTGCGGAATTCGTCACTATCGAACTCAGCATAGTTCATCTGTCGGAAGGCATTGATCAGCTCCTTGAAGAAGTCACCAACCTCGACGAAGCCCTCGAATGAGAATTCAGTATGGCAGACCTGCATAACACGACGTACCATGAATTCCTGACGCTCAAGTGAGCAGTTGCAGTCGATGCTATCAAAAGCATCCTGCTGGCAGATGATGAAGTCAATGAGTTCTGACTTCCAGAAGGTCACGTGGTAATCAAGAGGCACACCGTCGTCCCCAAGAATATTGATCTGCTCTGAGATCTCCTTCCCGCGGATGAGCCACTGCTTGAGTTCGCTCACTTGATCAATCCATCCAGCCCCTACTCGCTCAGCGACATAGTCTGCGAACTCAGGGTATTCGAGATACTTTGAATAGCTATCAATTGGGTTGATCGCAGGATAGCGCTTGCGGTCGGCACGTTCCTGCTCTAGTGCATAGAAGCAGCGTGCTACCTTCTTAGTATTTTCCGTCACAGGCTCCTTGAGGTTACCCCCTGCAGGAGAAACTGTACCGATGAAGGTTACGGACCCCGTCTGACCGTTCTTCAGATGAACGAAGCCGGCACGTGCATAGAAGTTTGCGACGATTGCCGAAAGGTCCATTGGGAAGGCGTCAGGACCAGGAAGTTCTTCGAGGCGGTTAGACATTTCACGAAGAGCCTGTGCCCAGCGGGAAGTTGAGTCAGCCATCAGAAGAACCTTAAGCCCCATGCTACGATAATACTCTGCGATAGTCATCGCCGTGTATACCGAAGCTTCACGGGCTGCCACAGGCATATTAGAGGTATTAGCGATGATGATCGTACGCTCCATCAAAGGGCGCCCTGTGTTGGGGTCAAGAAGCTCAGGGAACTCCTTGAAGACTTCTACAACCTCATTAGCACGTTCACCACAAGCTGCGATGATCACGATGTCAGCTTCAGCCTGCTTACTGATGGCATGCTGTAGGACAGTCTTACCCGTACCGAAAGGACCAGGGATAAAGCCCGTACCACCTTCGACGATGGGGTTCATCGTATCGATCATACGAACTCCTGTTTCAAGGAGCTTGTGAGGACGTGGCTTGTCTGCATAGCAGGTGATAGGACGCTTGACGGGCCACTTCTGCTTCATCGTGATGGGGTGCTCTGCACCAGATTCATCGACGAGGACTGCGATATTGTCTTCGACAGTATACTTACCCGCAGGTTGTAGACTCTTAAGCGTGTAGATACCCTCAAAGGTAAAGGGTACCATGACCTTGATTGACTGGAAGTTCTCTTCGACTTCACCAAGCCAAGCTCCCGCAGTGACGCGATCACCAACCGTAGCTAAAGGCTTGAAGTCCCAGAGCTTCTCCTCATCCAAGGCGTAAGTATAGGAGCCTCGCTTGAGGAATACTCCATCCATCTTATCAAGGTCATTCTGCAGACCATCATAGTTCTTTGAGAGCATCCCTGGGCCGAGTGTAACCTCAAGCATGTGCCCCTCGAAGGTGACGGGGTCTCCGATGCGCATGCCACGGGTCGACTCGAAGACCTGAGCATAAGCGTTCTTGCCATTGACACGGATGACTTCGCTCATCAATGGCACACCACCGACGGTGATGTAGCATATTTCGTTCTGGGCGACAGGACCGTCAGCCTCGATGGTCACGAGGTTCGAGACGATACCTTTTACACTACCTTTTGTTGCCATGTATCCCTTATTATTTTGCATGCGTCCCCTCACTGGTGAGGCAAGGCGCTTCATGTGATTATTCTGTTTTCTGAGTATGTAGCTTAGCGTCTCTGAGCCTTCTTGAAGTCCTGGAGTACCTGGGCGCTTTCACCCTTAAGCGAATGGACGATATTACGGAAAGTTGCTTCTCCCTTCGTCTCATTGAGGTTAGCCCAGCGCTCGAGGATCCCAAGGCGGAGATAGTAGCAGAGTACATTGTCGATATCAAAGACTCGGACAAAGGTCCACTCATCCATCCACTGCCACTTCAGTAGGTCGATCAAGCGTTCTCGGCGTGCGATATCTCGCTCTTCTGCGATCTGAAGGACCTTAGGTAGGTAGGGAAGTTTCTCCCCAAGATCAAAGTCCTTAGCCTTCGACTGCAAGAGCTGTGTTTCCACCTCACCCTTCCCGACAAGATAGCGCTGAGGATCCCAGCCTAATCGGCGGCAAGTGAAGACAGCTAAGATATTGCGGATATTCTTATTCAAAGCAAACCATTCTGTGAGGAAGGCGCTACTTGAATCAGCGATCGAATCATAATAGTAGCTGGCGATCAAGTCTTCAAGTGCTAAGCGATCACTACCGATCTCATCGAAGAGGCGTGGTGCTACAGCTTCAGAGCTATCTTGTTCATCGCTCTTCACCTCACGGTGATAGAGATCATAGACGAAGCGGGAGATATAGTCTGGGACAGCCTTGGGGCGTGGATTACGCTTACCTTGGTTAGCCGCCGCAGACACAGACTGTAGAGCTTGCAGGCGAATTATCTCTGGGCTCAATGCCTCCGCGGCCTCCCCTGAGTAGTCTACCTCATAGCTTTGCTCAGGCTCTTGCTCTGGTGGGGTAAGCTCTCCTGCAACGACCCAATTAAGAAGCTCTTTGTTTAAGGCTTCCTGACGCAGGACTTCCAGCAACTGGAGATCTTGCTTCGTGAGGATAGGGAGGAGTTCTTCGTAGAAGCTTGCAGTAGTGAACGGAGGCTTGGGGCTATCTACCGTGATATTGGGTAGTCCAGCGATTAGTGCATAATACTTAGCCATGAATGCTCTCCTTAATTTATAGCGTAGTTAGAAGAGCATCTGGTTCATCTCGGGGCGGAGGAAGCTCTTGAAAAGCTCAATAAATTCAGCCTCGCCAAACTGTACCTTGAAGCTGCCATCCTTGGGAGCGATGGAGAAGTCTGTTGGCTTACCTGCGACAGAGCGAATCGAAACGCCCGACTCAAGCAGCGACTTAGCGTGGGAGGTGAAGTAGGAGCGGAGGCCTTCTGCATCAGCGGTAGAGATCTCTACGCCACGTGTGAGATCAAAGCGTTCTGCTATCTTAAGGATGAAGCTTCGGATGAAGGCGGGGTCAGATGACAGTGCCTGTACGCTACTCTTAGCGACCTCGCCTTGGATCTGATCGGAGATACTACTCTTGAGGGAATCGACGAGCTGTGCCGTATAGAGGCGAAGCTCAGACTCTGTGTTTTTCTTTAGCTCGCTGGCTCGGCGCTCAGCTGACTTGATGATTTCTTCGGCGCGGGCTGTGGCGTCTGCCTCTATCTTACCAGCGCGTGTCTCAGCCTCAGCGATAAGGCGGTCTGCTTCGGCTTGGCCTTGCTTGACGCCTTCGTTGTAGATCTTCTCGGTCAGTTCTTGAATCTTAGCATCCATATCTGATTGTGTTTACTTTGTCTACTGGTGCTATGGTGAAGGGCTCTTCACTCGTGCATAGCAAAGTTAAGGAATTTATTTAGATAACAAAGGCCTTTTAAAGCCCGTACAAAACAAAGATCAAGCGCCCTAAATATGCGGGATCTCAACTCCATTTCTATACCTCTCTAATTACCACATTTTATCCATTTAACCGGACATATTGCAAGGCTGGGAGATTAAAATGAGTTAAGTTCGCTAATACGGCAAAGAGGCGCCCCTACCAAGTGGTAAGAGGCGCCTCTTTTATAGTTGTAGTACCCGTGGGGCTACTTGATCGTCATCTCATCGATCAGGCGGGAGCACTTGCCCCACTTATCGATGGTGAAGAGGACGTAGCGGATGTCGACTACGATCGTACGCTGGAGGTTGGGCTCGAACTCAATATCACCGCTCATAGCTTCCCAGTTTCCGTCGAAGGCCAGACCGAATACGCGACCATTCTTGTCAAAGACAGGGCTACCGGAGTTACCGCCTGTGATATCGTTCGTCGAGATAAAGGCTACGTGAAGCTTACCATCCTTCTTATCTGCCCAACGGCCCCAATCGCCCTTCTTAATCAGCTCAAGGAAGGAGGGGAAGACGTTGAACTCCGTAGACTCGGGGTTATTCTTCTCGAGGATACCACGGCTGGTGGTGAAGTAGTCATACTCTACAGCGTCAGCGGGACTATAGCCCTTGATCGTACCATAGCTCATACGCATCGTAGAGTTAGCGTCACTGGGCATAGGCTTGGAGGGGTTCTGCTCACGACGGCCAGCGAAGTAGAGACGGTTGCCACGGTCAATAGGTTCGTAGAGAGGCTTCAGCTCGTTAGAGAAGGTCGTATAGATCTCCCACACCTTGTTCGAAAGCAGGACAGCGGGATCCTTGCTTAGGATTTCGGCAGCATTGGGCTGCTGAAGGGCCGCAAGAAGCTTATCCTTGTAGGGGACGACGCTATTAGCGAAGAGCGCATCAGCATAAGCCTTCGTGTCGCCACCATATTCCTTATTAATAAGGTCAAAGATCGGAGCTACACGATTAGCATCGACGCGCTGACGGACGATGTCAAGCATAGCAGGCAGGACCTTCTGGTCAAGTGTAGGCACATAGTCCTTGTAGAGATCATTGATCATCTGAGCGAGCTGCTCCTTAGGCTGAGAAGCGAGCTTCTTGACCTTAGCGGGATCGCCCAGACCACGTGCAGCGGAGACGATCTCTGTACCACCGATCAGGGCTTCGCGCAGGTACATAGACTGGCGCTCGATGTTGCCAAGCTTCTTGTAGGCACCTTCCATTTCAGAGAGAATACCCTTGTAAGCCTGAGCCTTCTTGCCCGAAGCAGCTACCCACTCTTCGAAGGAGGCTTCTTCAGCGCGCTTCTGATCGAGGACGCCGAGCTTGACGAGCGCCTTATTCATCCCGATGGAGTTCTTCCAATAGTTGGAGCTACGGGCGTACTTAGAGGCATACTTGATGCGGGTAGCCTGATCAGCATTCATCGCTGCACGCCAGATATCCTGCTTGATGCCGCGTACCTCGATACGAGGATCGTTCTGATCCTTCATGCGGTTCTCTACAGCGAAGGAAGGGATGTAGCGCGAGGTCGAGCCAGGGAAGCCGATAGTCATCGCGTAGTCATTCTTCTCGTACCGCCGAACTTACCTACAGATCCTGGAGGAGCGAAGACGAGACGTACGTCGCTGAAGACATCGTAGGTAATGAGATAGTACTTGTTGTTGGCATAGTAGGGGCGTACCTGTACACGCTTGTGCTCGTTCTTGAGGCGCTTGCTCTCAGCAGCCTCAAGGCTCTGACAGATCTTCTGGATCTGCGAGAGGCGCTCGATTTCATTCTTGGGCTTCTTGAGCTGAGCAAGGATCTCCTTCGTGACGTCACGGATAGAGGAGAGGTAGCTCACGGTGAGCCCTTCGATGGGGAGCTCTTCAGAGAAGCTCTGCGAGACAAAGCCGTCACGGAGATAGTCGTGGTCGACGGAGCTCTGCGACTGGATAGCGTCGAAGCCGCAGTGATGGTTGGTGAAGATAAGACCTTGGCTGGAGACAGTGACCCCGGTACAGCCACGACCGAAGATTACAACGGAGTTGGCCACGCTGGGCTTGTCCAGGTTGTAAAGGGAGTCAATGGGGAGGCGGAAGCCCAGTTCCTTCATCTGAGCGACGTTCTCTCGCGTGAGCTCGTTGAGCAGCCACATCCCCTTATCAGCCTTTGCTTGGTAGCCGATAGAGAGGGCGGCGGTCGCCAGCACGAGCCCCTTCTTTAGAAATTGATTCATAGACTTACGATCTGTAATATCTGTAGGACTTTAATACTGCACGCTACAGGTGTGCGGTGTAAAGATACGAATTATAATGGGCGACCCT
>QWCT01000798.1_pt1 | contig 19319 bp, 20 predicted proteins | sample 1972681 | NCBI WGS metagenome assembly QWCT01 (sample SAMN09866701, study PRJNA288562) | Human oral metagenome isolate pre3_saliva, whole genome shotgun sequencing... | isolation source: mouth | host: Homo sapiens | place: USA: California | reverse complement strand
TTTCATGTTCTATTAAATGAAGACCTTGACATATTTTCTAGCAAGAACTCCCCTATCTATCCAAGTGCTAATGAGTATATTTTAAGAAATTTTACTATTAAGATTGACGATACCCACAATCAAGGAGATATTTTTGGTATGCCGACTCTATCGTTAGAAGGACCGAAAGTGTCTTTAGATGATTTTAGAAGCATTAAGTATGTTGTCGTTAACCTCAGGTATGCATGCGAAGGGATGCAATTGGTTAATGAGACATTTTACTTTGTAGTGTTTCAGACCTTTTTTTACACTCCGGGGGATGGTATAAGATTTATTGAGTCGGAAGAATATCATAATGTATACGTAGACGAAAGATATTTGAGCCGGGCTAAATTACCTTCCACAGCTGAGTTTAACGAGGATGATATTAACCGACAATATTCTACCTCGGTTGAAGAATTGGCGGAGAAATATTCTATACCTAAAAAATAGATTTACTTTAGTCGCTATATATGCTATAATATACATAAGGGGAATAATGGGCAATCTATCAGTTCGAAATAACCAAGTTGGACGTGCCGTGTATTTAGAGTGGCGTGTCAAAAGGTTCGAACTGCACATTTAAAGCTACTCCTTGCTTCCATTGGCAAGAAATAACTTATGCGTTCAGCTTGGTTTTATGATATAATTAATGTAGATAACACGGATTCCGATTTTTGCGGAGTCTTTTTTTATTGGGGGAAATATGGCTAAAAAAAGCGAGAAGAAAAAAGTTGGAAGACCTACAAAATATGATCAAAAATACTGTGGGGAGCTTATAAAGTTTTTTAGCGTAGATGCGACAAGAGTAGTTGAAGATATGCGTAAACTTAGTGCTGATGGCGGTAGTGCGAGCATTATAAAAAGGCGAGTTTCCAATGAAATGCCGACTTTTGCGAAATTCGCAAGAAAAATAGGGGTCAACCAGGATACTTTGCATGAGTGGAAGAAAAAGCACAAAGAATTTTCCGAAACCTACAAGCAAGCGAAAGAACTGCAGGAAGAATTTTTGATTAATATTGGCTTAAGTGGAGTGACAAGCGCAAGTTTTGTGATTTTTGCGATGAAGAATATTTGCGGTTGGCGTGATGAAAAGGATTTGAAGATTAAGGCACAAAAAGAAAAGGATTTAAGTGATGCCGAACTTGACGACGCAATCTTTAACTAATAAAGAGCTAACAAGAGCAGATATTTTGCGAGTTTGCGAAAAATATCGCCATGATAAGCCCTTTTTGCGTAAAGTTTTAAGGGGAATTTTTAAGCGACCCGAAAATATTCATTTATTTGGTTGGTTTATTTCAAAAGAATATATCGAGCTGGAAACGCCGGATTTTCACAAGCAGATTTTGCGAGAAATTAGCGGCGAAAATTCAAGAGTAGCAATTTGTGCACCACGTGGCCATGCTAAATCGACAATTGTTAACTTTACCTATGCACTTTGGGCGACTGTTCAGAAAAAGGTGCGATTTGGCTTAATTATCAGTGACACCGTAACGCAAAGTGTGGAGTTTGTGAACGCGCTGCGTGATGAGATTGATAGCAATATTCGTTTAAAGTGGCTTTATGGTGATTTAACTGGTGAACTGTGGCGAGATGGCGATATTAAAACGGCGAGTGGCGTGCGGTGGACTGCCAAAGGTGCCGGAATGAAAATTCGTGGTATCCGAGATGGATCGGCTCGCCCTGATTTGATTATTTTTGACGATTTGGAAAATGACGAACAAGTTGCAACGGCTTATCAACGAAAAAAGCTCAAAGATTGGTTTCGAAAAGCAGCAATGCCAGCACTGAGCCGAAAAGGGCGAATTATTATGATTGGAACAATCTTACATTACGACTCGCTTTTACAGAATATTTTAGATGGCAAGGAAGGTTTTCGGAGTTGGCGAACTATGCTGTTTTCTGCAATCATGAAAGACACAAATGGTAAAGAATTTGCTTTATGGCCGGAACATATGAATTTGGAAGAGTTGAAAGCTTTGCGAGATGATCCGAACCACCCGAAATATGTGGGCTCGATCGTGTTTGCTCAAGAGTATCAAAATAAGCCACTCAGTGAAGATGACTTGATCGTGAAGCCTGAAAATATTAAGTGGATCGATGAACTACCCGAAAATACGGTAATTCGAAGAACGGTTTTGGCGATCGACCCAGCTGTTTCGCAACGAGACACCGCCGATCCGACCGCAAAAGTGGTGGCGAGCCTCGACCAATTCGGTAATGTATTTGTGCGTTATGTTGGCAATGATCGCTTTAGTGTTTCGGAAAACGGGGCGGATATTCAAAGGTTGAATGCGAGATTTTCGCCTGAAAGGATTGGAATTGAAGAAGGAGCGTTGGGCTTGGTGTTTAAAGATTTACTAGCTGGGTTACCACTGGTTGGATTAAAAGCTAATGCCGACAAAACTTCACGTTTGATTAGTGTTAGTCGATTTTTTGAATCCGGAAAGATTTATTTTTTACAAAACGCAAACAAGATTCAGGATTTGCACGATCAGTTGATGGAGTTTCCGAATGGCGCTCATGACGACATGGTGGACGCGATGGTCTATGTGATTCGAATGCTACTAGTGGATGGGCAAAAGTTGGTGAGTGCGGATGATTTTGTTTTGAGCTAAGAAAGAGGTGGGTGAACTAGCTAAAGGTGTAATATGTTATAATATAGATATGGGGAAGAAATATAAAACCAGAAAAGATTATACTAAAAATTGCAATATCTGTTCTACTGAACTAAATGAAAATAATAATTGTAAGTCTCACATTTTGCCACGTTTTGTCTTCGAGAACATTAAGAAGTCTAGAGATGAGAAATTAGTATCCTTAAGTTATAAGTACAGACAACCAAAAAAGGTTACTATAGGTTTTTATGAAAAAGATTTATTGTGCAGGGATTGCGAAAATAAGAAACTTTCCGCCATAGAGAGTCGAATATGTGAATTAACTAGATGCAACAATACTCCTAATATAATTAAAGTGAAGAATAGACAACTTCTTGTATATGGTAAATGCAATTATGATGATCTATTACTGTTTGGGCTAGGTGTAATATTTAAGGCATCAATAAGCAAAAAACATAGAATAAACAAGAGTTTATCAAAAAGAAATTTAAATATTATAAGAAAAATATTAAACGGTGAAATAGATATACCTTATGATAATTACTCCGTCATGGTAGGTAGATATACTTCTGGCGAATATTATAAGGGAACAATATCTATGCCAAATTGCTCGGTAAACAAGAATTATCCGGGAGTCCAGCTATGGCAGATCCAGCTAGGTAATGGTTTTTGTATGTATGTATTTATAAATATTAAAAAACAAGAAATTAATACATACAGAGAAATTATCACTAATTATGGTGGATTTACAGTAGTAGATTTTGGAAATTTTGATGAATCTAGAGATTTTAAAGAATCTGCATTTCCTTTAGTTCAAGAGTCTATACGAAAAGAACAAAATATAGTATAATAAGAACAGAATATACGGCTCATCGCGAAAGCGGTGGGCTTTTTCTGTTGGTTAAAAATAGGAGAAGAGATGTTTGGCAGGAAAAAGATTGAAGAATTACAAAAAGAAATTGGTAGTACGATAAGCGGTAGCCTAATTTTTGGTGACTACGAACAAGAGATGAACGCTTGGAATCGAGAGCGGAAGATTCGAGATTATCGTGAAATGATGAAAGACCCGACAGTTGAAGGTTTGTTTAATATTGTCACGATGCCGATTTTGGCGAGTGAATATCAAATTGTAGCAGAAGATGAAAACGAAAATGCAAAAGAGCAGGCAGATTTTGTGCGAAAGAATCTTTTCGAAAGTAGTTTTAAAGGTGGGATTGAAACACCGTTTGATTTATTTTTAGATGAGGCGATGTTGGCCTTGACCGATGGTTTCGCTGTTTGGGAAAAAGTGTATCGCTTAAATAAAGATGGCAAATTGGAACTTAAAAAGCTAGCTCTAAGGGATAGTTTGAGCGTGGAACTTGAAGCTGAAAAAGGCGAATATGTTGGAGTTAAACAAACCTTGGAAGATGGCGGAGTGGTGGAAATTCCGGCGTATAAAACATTTTTATTTACCCATAACAAGAAATTTAACAGATTGTACGGCCGAAGTATTTTAAACTCTCTCTATAAAAACTACGATAAAAAGCAAAAGTTGGAATATTTAGACTCAATTGCTCTACAAAATGATGCAATTAAGCCAAAAATTTTAACCGAAACACAAGAACATTTAGGTGTAGGTTCGGGAGCGATGCGAAAGATTATTCACGCAATCGGTAAATTTGGCAAAACTAATTCAGCGGTCAGTGTCCCGTTTGGTTATGATATTAAAACGCTAGAAAGTGACGGCCGCGATCCACACCAAAGCATTGAACGCCAAAAGAGCGAAATGGCTTTTGCTTTCATGGCGAATTTTATGCTTTTGGGAGCACAAGGTAAAAGTTCGAGCGGAAGTTATGCGCTGTCGAACACGCAAGCTGGTATTTTTCAGATGAGCTTGCAGAGTATTTTGGACAAATTGGAAGCACACATTAACCAATATATTATTGCTGACTTGATTGACTTGAATTTTGCCGAACCGCATTACCCACAATTTAAATTTGCAAAATTAGACAAATCTAAAATTGAATCAATCTTTGAAATCTTTAAAAAGATGGTGGATAAAGACAAGGTTAGCGATGAAGTGGTTAAACAAGTTGAAGATGAAGTTGCAAATCAATTGGGTTTTCAAATCGAGAATAAAAAGCAGTTGAATTTGAGCGAAAATGAACCTACTACTAAAACAGTATCACCAGATAAGCACTTTTCGAACCTAGACAAGAAATGGCAAGACATCGAAAACCGTTTTTTAGACCAAAGCCGCACGATTTTTGAGAGTGTGGCGAAAGGTATTAAAGAAACAGGTAAAATCGAACTTTCAAAAGAATATAAAGACTTGCTAATCAAGACTTTCAAACAAGCCTACACCGAAGGTAAGATTTTTAGCGCTAATCGTGAAGGGCGAAAAGCCGGTAAAGATTCACCGGAATTTTCTAAAAACGCAAAAGAATATATAGACTGGATTTTCGAAAAGCAAGAAAATGACTTAAAACAGTTTTTGGAAAGCGAAAGCTGGAACGATACCTTGCTTGCTGAAGATTCGAGCGATTTCTTGCGAAACTTAGCAACTGGTGTATTGATTGAAAGCGTGATGAGCTGGTTTTTGAAACGAGCTAAGCCCACGGCAAGTTATTTGGTTGGCCGAGGCGTCAACGCTGGGATTTATAGCGACTTTAAGCCTGATGATTTGATTGAATATTCAGCAATTATCGATGGACACACAACCGCTGGCTGTTCATATTTGAACGGTAAAAGAATGACTTGGCAAGAATGGCAGAAAAACCCTGATATGATTCCACCACGCCATTTTGGCTGCCGTGCAACTTTGGTGCGCGTGGTTGAAGGTGGTGATGAAAGTGAAAATCCGGTGGACAAAAAGCTTTTGGAAAGAAAAGATGATTTTGCAAAAACACCAAAGGGCGAACTAATCGCTCGTGGTGAATTAGATAAAGACGAAACAAAAAAAGCAGGGCTAGCTAGGATTCGCAACGAAGAGTTTGTCTTGCCGAATAAAACTAAAATTCCACCCCAATTAGCTTTGAGCGGAACAAACCCAAATTATGACAAAGCTCGAGAATATCAGATAAACTGCCAGCGATGCGTTCCGACTTACGAAATGCGAAGAAGGGGTTATGATGTTGAGGCTTTAGGGAATTTGCGAGGTTCGGTGAAATTGGGAAATCTTGAAAAGATGAAAGAGCTATGGAGCTTGGAAGATAAAGATATTCTTAGAAACTATATCGAGATAAAGCGTGGAGAAAATATTACAATCAAAGACGCTGACTTTGGTAACGTTCTCGACTTTATTGAAGATTCAGATATAGGTTCAAGGTTTCAAATTTCTTGGTGGTGGTCTAAAAATAGAACTGGTCACACTATTGTTGCCGAAAATACCCGTAAGGGCGCAATGTTTATTGATCCTCAATTAGGCAAGACTTTTACTACTGAACAGTTTTGGCGTTTAGATAAAAATAAGCGAAAGATGTTTTTGTTCAGGATTGACAATCGTAAAATTAATGAAGATATGTTAAAATTGATTATGAAAGGCAAGAGTAATGGATGATTTGAAGAAAAAGGGACTAAAATCTGTATTTTTGGGAGACTATCAAAACAAAAAATGGTACGCTGTTTATAATCCAGAACACTTTTTAGATATGGATTGGTGGTATTATGGGGTTAGTGGTGATGGTTCTATAGAAAAAGTCTATGCAGTAGCTGAGCTTGGAGTGGACGAAAATGATCCGGATTTTAAACGCTTTTCTGAGATAGAAGATAAATTTGGCTATTTTTGGGGCGAAGATAAAAAAGAATAATTTTTACCTTTACAACACCAATTAAAACTGCTATAATAAAGACATAATATACGGCTCGCTAAGGCCGTATTTTCTTTTGCCATTTTTCAAAAAGAAACTCGCTACGACTTGAGCGAGCTGATATTTAAGGAGAAATGCATGTATATTTTTATAAATAGAGATTTGGAAATTCGGCTAAGTGAAGACTCGAACCAGTATAAGCAGTTTTGGAAACAGATTTGCAAGTTTGGTGAATATGTGAACCCAAACGGCAACGGGAAGATGATTCTAGACAAGAAATTTGCAGATGAAATGGTTGGAAATTTCAAGAGTGGGAAATATGGTGTTGTGCCGGTTCCGCTTGGCCACCCAAAAGATAGCATCGAGTTGGCAGAGTTGAATCGAGGTGAAGTTAAGGATTTGAAGATTACTGATGATGGAATTGATGCTTTAATTGAGATTCGAGATAATGACACTGCCGATAAAATCGAAAAACGACTAATTCCGGATGTATCAATGGGATTTAGCGAAGATTATTTGGATAAACGAACTGGAAAATATGTTGGAGCATTTTTAAAACACGTAGGATTGGTTGCAGACCCTTACATTAAGGGAATGGATCAATTCGTGGCGTTGAGCGAAAGTGGCGCAAGTATACTTTTCAGTGATAAAGAAATTAAGAAAGGAGAAGAGATGAATCTTGTAAAAATTAAGAACGACCGAGATTTTGACATTGAAGTTAAGTTTACTCTTAATGACGAAGAGAAAAACGAACTAATTAAAGCTGGTGAAGAAATCGAAGTGCCAGAAGACCAGGCCGAAGCCGTAAAAGAACAGATCGAAAAAGCTGAAAAACCAGAAGAAGCCGAGACTGAAGCAGAAGCTGAAGTCGAAAATGCAGATGAGCAATTAGCCGACGAAAATCAAGAAGATGACGAAGCCGAAAAATTACGAAAAGAGCGCGAAGAGTTCGAAAAAGAGAAAGCAGAATTTGAACGCAAGAAAAAGAATTCTTCAGCTAAAAAGAAATTCGATCAGCTTTTGAGCGAAGGAAAAGTAGTGCCTGCAATGCGAGATAACTTTATTGCCCTATCTAGCGTTCAGGCTGATGTATATTTAAGTGATGAAACTTCAAAACCAACTGATGTATTACTTTCGGAACTCTTTGAGAAGATGCCGGATATGCGACTATCTGATGAAGATGGCGAAAATAACGCAAAAGCAAGTGATGAAGTTGAGCTAACCGATGAAGATAAGAGAGTTATTGAGAAATTCGGTTTAAGCGAAGAAGATTATAAAGAAGTAAAAAAGGAGAATCTATAATGTTTTATCGACAAAATGGTGATGTAATCTCAGCCAAATTTGGCGCAAACGATATTAAGATCGGTCAAATCGTAACCGTTGACGCAACTGGTAATGCAAAAGCTGGTGAAGCTGGAAAAGACTTTCTAGGAATTGCGCTTGAAAATACAGCAGACGTAATTCGTGGAAATGAAGTGCGAATTTGCACAGAAGGTGTATTCGAACTTGGCAAAGACTCAGCCGTAGCAACAGACCTTGGAAAAGGCGTTAAAATTGTTGATGCCGACAAAGTAGCTGTAACATCAGCCCCAATTGATGTAAAAATTGGTCAAATCGTTGGTATCGTTAACGAATCTAAGGTTTTGGTTAAAATTAAATAATTTTAAGGAGAAGGAAGATGAACGAAAAATTAAAGAATTTAAACTTGACAATTCAAACCGTTTTTAAAACAACTTCAAAAGAAGTTAAAGATCCATTGCAAAACGTGCTTTATGATGTTACTCCAACAAGTAGCTCAGCAGTAAATATTGCAACTGTTTCAAACGTTCCTGGAATGCGAGAATTTAAAGCAGAGCGCAAACACGGCGTAGCTGAAGATTCAGTAGTAACAATCGTACCTCGAACTCACGAAGCAACTCTTGATGTGAAACGTGAAGATGTTGAAGATGACAACATCGGCCGTGTTCCTGCAATGGTTAAAATGATGACTGGTAAAGCAAATCGCTATTATGGTTCGCTTGCTATTGCAGCACTTGAACTTGGTTTTACTGCAAAATTGAATGATGGTCAAGCAGTATTTTCTGCAAAACGCGGAAACTTGATTACTGGTGCGCTTTCAAAAGAAACTTTCACAAAAGCTTATGATGCATTGCTTGCAATGACTGATAGCGATGGTGAACCAATCTTTGCAATGCCAACTCACTTGATCGTTGGAACAAAAAACCGTGCCGCTGCTGAAAAGATTTTGAAAGCAATGACTGGTGCAAATGGCGAAACTAACACTGATTACAAAGCGGTTGAGCTAATTGTTGATCCACGAATTGCTGGCACAACTTGGGCGTTGGTTGCAGCAGGTGATGGTATTATGCCACTTACAATTGCTGAACGCGTAAAAGTTGGTGCACCTGTAGCGAAAACTGATCTAAACAGCGATCGAGCTTTCGAAACTGATGTGTTTAGCTGGGGACTTCGCGGCCGATTCGACGCAGCATTTGCTGATGTTCAACGAATTGTAGCCTCAACTGGAAAATAAGCTAACTTTTGAGAATAGAATCAGCCAACTTGGCTGGTTTTATTTTGGCTGAAAATTTGATATAATAAAAAGGTAATAGACGGCTTTCAAAAGAGTCGTTTTTTTCTTTTTTGCAAGCCAGAAAGGAATAAAATGAGTGATAAAAATTTTGAAAGCGTGCAAGCTATCTTGGAAGAAGCAGGGCTAATTCATCGCCAGCAAAATATTAGTGCAGAGATTCAAGGAAATCATATTATTTTGAATGATGGAATTATTGCAGATTCAAATTATAACGATTTGGTTGATTTTGAAGATGTAGCCGTGTTTTGCGGTGGCGAAAAAATGGAAGTATCAAATATTGACGCAGAGAATGGCGTTATTGAACTAGCCAATAATTCAAAAAACGGTGAAATTGCTAATGTTAGTTATAATTATAGCAATGTTCGACAAGCATTAGTGGAAAAAATCCGCGGTGAAGTATTGGCTGAAATTCGAAAGGCTTTAGCTGTTAGTACGATAGAACAAAACCGTGATATTGTAGGTTATATTGTGCGAATTTACGCCGCCGGAAAACTATTGGTGCGAGAATATGGCTTTAATCAAGAGATAACCGACACAAGCAAAGATGGTTACCGTAAAATTGAACTGGCCAAGGCTGAGATTAAAGCTTTACAAGAAAATGAAGAAGAGAAACGCACCGAAAATGAAGTTTGGAGCACGGGAGATGAAGATTTATTCGGTAAATATCGACAGCGGAGAATTGAGGATTTTTAAATGAGTTTAATTCAATTTTCGATTGAAAGCTCTGGCGAAAAGGCGATTATTCGAGATTTTGAAAACCGCTGGAAACAATCTCAAGACTTGAGCAAGCCTCTTGAAGATTTTGCTAATTATTTTGAGCGAGAAATCCAGCGGAATTTTGAGGGTAGTGGTTCAGGTTTTGGAGGCTGGGCGCGAAGAAAGAAAGCTTACAGCCACCCAATTTTGCAAAAAACCCGAAAAATGCAGAAAGGTTTTAAACATACGACCAGATCGCAAGAGGTGGAGTTTTCAAACTCGGCATCTTATTTTAAATTCCACCAACTAGGAACGCGAAAATTACCAGTGCGAAAGATGTGGGGTGTGCGTGAAATGGATTGGCAAGAATTAAAGCAGAATATTCAAAAATATTTATTTGAGGAGAGCAGATAATGAATAATAATTTTTATAAAGACCCGATACTTGAACGAATTAAGGACATTTTAGAGAAAAATTGTGTGAAAGAATTAAAGGGGCGGTTTTATTTTGGTGAGCCCGTGATAGTAGCGAAAAACTCTTTACCGCTTTGTTTTATGGAATATACAGAACAAGATGTGGAAGATTCGGCCGCGTTTGAAATTACCACAAATTTAACCGTAAAATTAACCGTGGCTGTGGATTTGACCCGAGACTTAACTACAAATGCTAAAAATATTAATAGTTTTGCAACCTTGCACCGAATTGTCTGTGGAAGAAATGAAAAGATGCAACTTTTACCGGATTCAATAATGGGTATTTTGGTAAAAAACCAAGATGCTGGCTATTTGGGCGAACGAGTAGCTTTGAACTTGGGCGAATCTGGCGTAAAAATGGAATATGGTTACGGCGAAAGGGGTGATGGAATCTTTACAAGAGAGTTGAGCTTGAGTTTTGGCGTGAAAATAGCTGAAAATATTTGAATTTTAGACAAAAAAGTCTATAATTGAGTTATGAAATACGTTTATATAATCATTGTAGCTATTATGTTTTTACCTATTACAATAGCGCTAGCAATTCTTGCGTCGCCTTATCTAATTTGGGAATATTTCTATTTTAAAGGTGAAGATTTCTTGAAAATTAAAAGAAAACTCGACAACTATGTTCGTGAATGCAACGAAATGAATGCACATATCGAATCGCTGAAAAGTGTTTATGTTGACTTCAACCAAGTAGAGCAAGGTCGGGCGGAAGTTAACGACGCGAGCGCTTGGAATTTTCAAAGAAAAGAATTAAGTAAATACGAAAAAAGCAAATATACCCATAACTGTTCAAGTACTGTTTGCCGAAATGCGCGGAATCAACCATTTAAGTATTTGTGTAAATATTTCAACATTAAACCAACCGAAGAAAATCTTGATGTATTCGAAGAAACATTAAACCAATTCTTGGCTGCAAAAAATGGTGTTGAAATCTTGAAAGGCAAAAGGGAAACATTACTAAAAAGCTTAAAAAATCAAGTTCCGTTTGTAATTCGTGTTTTTCGAAAAAAGAAACTTGAGAGAGAGCTAGGTTTTGAACCTGTTGACTTTAGCGATGCTTACGTTCCGGTTTATAAATTTCAATATATTTCAGCTGGTGGAAACTCTAGCATGGAAACTAAAATTGTGTTAGATACCGACAATTTGGAGAGTTTCATTAACTATTTGGCTGATATTGTTAAGTTTAGAAAAAGCGCCGCTGGACAAAGGGCCTTAATGACAGCGAATTTGCGACAGAAGATTAAAGAGCGAGATCATTTCACTTGTAAGAAGTGTCAAAATAACTTGAATCGAGAACCGAATTTGCTACTTGAAATTGACCACATTATACCAGTTTCAAAGGGTGGATTAACTGCTGAAGACAATCTTCAAACTTTGTGTTGGAAATGTAATAGAAGCAAAGGTGCGAAAGTTTAGCGCTTGCTAAAAATATAAATAATTGATATAATAAAGATATAAATATACGGCTCAAACGGCCGTATTTTCTTTTGGTTTAAAATTTGGTTGATTGGGCTTTAATTTTAAAAGGAGAAGAAGATGAATGAAGGCGCAATCGTTGGTCGAAAAATAGCTATTGGAATTAATCTCGAAGATACACGAGGGACAGCAAAAGATCCAAGCTATTTTTACCCACAGCTTGATTTTAGTTTTAAAGATACAATCGAGACTAAAAATAACGAGTCTGCATATGGCTCAATCGTAAAAAATAACTCAATCGACGTAATGAGTGTTAAGGGTGAAGGCACAATCGGCGGAAAGATGTTTATTAAAGGGCTTTATTACTTTTTAGCATTGGCATTTGGCCAAAAACCTACAAAGGGTGCTATTGATGGTGATAATAAAGCTAAAAAATATGACTTTGCTTTAAGCAACTCAAACAGCCACAGCTCGGCAACTTTAGCTATTAAAAATGACATTGAGGCGAAAAAATATACTTTTGCAATGCTTGACAGCTTTAAAATTTCTTGGCAAGCTGATGATTACCCAAAGATTGAAATGAACTTTATTTCGAAAAAAGGTGAGCGAGTAGCTAAAAATTCAATTATTGCAGGATATATTGATGAACCTGAATTTTTACCAAAAGACTTTTATTTGAAACTTGCTGATGACCTAGCTGGACTTGCAACTGCACCAGATGTAATGCCAACCAGCTTTAGTTTGGAATTTAAAAAGAACTTGAACACAGATTTTTACAAAGGCGATGTGAGCGAAATTTTCAACATGGACTTTGAAGCGAGCGGAAGCTTTGAGCAGAAAATCCAAAATACGAAATATCAAGATGCAACTGTTGCTGGAAAAAGCTACGCTTTGGAATTTGGTTTGATTGATGACCGCCACAAGGCTGGAACAAAAACACCAACAAGCTTGAAAATTCGTGCAGCTAAAATTGGAATTTCAAGCTATGACCCAAGCTATGGTTTGAGCGATCTAGCGACTGAAACAATCAACTTTGAAGTATTGAATGATATTAAAACTGGAAAAACTATTGAAGCTGAATTGATTAATAGCTTTGATTATTAGGAAGAATTATGCGAGATCAACAAATTGAATTAGGAAATGGCCGATATGCTGTAATTAGAAATTTTTTGCGAGTTCGAGACCGCAACAGATACCAAAAAGCATTGCTTTCACGCCAAAAAATCACACCTGAAAGTACTCAGGGTGGCGAAATTAAGTTTGTGCTAGAGGGTGATCAGATGATCGAAGCGCAAGAGCTCGCTACTGAAATTTTATTGGTTGATTACGACGGAACAACTGAAGGAGCTTTCGATAAATTGATGGATAGCGAATTCGCCGAAGACTACGAAGTTATTTCGAAAGCTTGCAGCGAAGTTTTTGAGCGAAATAGCCAAAATTTAGAAAACTCGCCCAAGACGCCAGAACTTATGAACGAAGCGTAAAAGCTGGCAAGGGCGAAGTGCCTGAAATGTTCATGATTGCAACAATATGTGAAAAATTCGGCTGGACTTGGTGGGATTATCAAAACCAGCCAGCCGAGTTTATTGATGCGGTCAGAATTAAGTTAAATATTGAAGCCACTTTTGAGGCTAAACAAATTGAAGAGATGAAGAGAAAGACTAAATAATGAACAATACGATTACGCTAACAGTTCGAGTAGATACTAAACAGTTTGAAACTCTCATGAAAAGCGCCGGCAAAACCGTTGATGACTTTTCTAAGAAAAACAAACGAAGTTTGGAAAGTATCGCAAACAGTGCGAATAATATGGCCGGAAAAGTTCAGGGTGCAATGAAGCTACTGGGCGCTACTTTAGTTGGTGGAAGTTTTGGCTTGAATGCTTTTGTGAAAGAAGCTTCAACTTTGCAATCGGTGCGAGCTAGTTTTGAGAGCTTGACCGGATCGGCTGAAGGTGCTCGAAAAGTGATGGCTCAGCTTAATAAGTTTAGTTTGGAAACGGCTTTTAGTGCTGATGATATTAATGCCGCAGCTCGAACTTTGCTCGGTGCTGGCGTTAGTGTTGATAAGCTCGGTTCACGAATGAAATGGCTTGGCGATATTGCCGGAGCGACCGGTGCGGATTTGGGACAGCTAGTTTTGCCAGTATCTCAAGCTTTGGCTAAGGGAAAACTTGACACCCAAGACTTTTACCAGATTTTGAACAGTGGCGCCGGAAAAGTGCGTGAAGTTCTTCAAAATGAACTAAATAAACGTGGTCTTGGTGATGTCATGACCGCTTTGTCGAAAGGTAAAGTTTCGGCGGAGATTTTGGAAACAGCCTTAAAAACTGCTGCAAGTGAAGGTGGCTTTGCCTTTAATGGTGCAGCCAAACAAGCCCAAACTTTTGATGGGCGAATGAGTAATTTGCAAGAAACGATTAGCAATGTTGGTTTAGAATTAATTGGCGTTAATAAAGCGACAGGTGAAATTGACCCGAACGGTATTTTTGCTCAAATGAGCGAAAAGGTCGAGAAGACAACCAAGTGGCTTGAAGAAAACAAGGAAAAAATCAAAGAGGTTGCTCAGATTATTATTAATAATATTCAACCAGCAATGATTACACTTACGGTTTTGTGGGCGAGCTTCAAAGCAATCGTGATTACTAGCCAAATTGTTGACGCTATAACGAAAATTAGTGATGCCGTCGGTAAAATGGTTGACGGTCTAAGCAAAGCAGTAACTTGGTATCAAAGTTTGAATAAAGCACAGATTGCCAGTTCGATTAGCGCAAAAGCTCATGCAGTAGCGGTAGGACTTCAAACTGCAGCAACAAATATTGCAACTGTAGCACAAACAGCATTCAATGTGGCTATGTCGGCTAACCCAATTGGTTTAATTGTTCTAGCGATTGCTGCGGTTGTTGCCGGATTGGTTTGGTTCTTTACGCAAACAGAGATTGGTAAACAAATTTTTGGTGAATTTGTGAAGTTTTTGAGTGGAGTCTTTGGCGGATTGGTCAAATTTATAGGTGGAGTCTTTGGCGGTATTGTTAGTGTAATTACAGCCGTAGCTAACGTACTTATTCCGCCTTTTCAAAATTTCTTAAAAATCGTTTCGCCGATCTTTGAGTTTTTCTGGCGAATTGTTTCAAGCGTCTTCATTTTGATTGTTGCCGTAGTAGCAACTGCGATTGAAAGTATTGTTCAGCCGTTTATTTGGCTATTTCAAAATTGGCAAACAGTGTGGAATAACATTTGCACTTTTGTTTCAACTATTTTTAACCTTATCGTCGGTATAATTACTACTTATATAAATACGGTTAACGCTATCATTTCGGCGATAATAAATACTATTATGGCGGTGATTACACCAATCGTAAGTTGGATAAATGATAATATTATTCAACCGATTGTTAATTTCTTTTCAAACCTTTGGAATGGGATTGTGAACATAACACAAATTTTTATAAATTCTGTAATGGCTGTAGTTTTACCAATCGCTAACTGGATAAATAACACTATCATTCAGCCAATCGCCAACTTCTTTTCGGGATTATGGAACGGAGTTGTAAACATGGTGCGAGGGTTTATAGGTTCCGTAATGGCTGTAATCTCGCCGATTGCTAACTGGATAAATAATACTATTATTCAACCAATTGCGAGATTCTTCACCGGGCTTTGGAATGGAATTGTGCAAGGGGTGAGCGGATTGGCGGCCGGTATTAGAACCGTATTTAGTTCTATCGTTGGATTTATTAAAGCACCAATTAATGCAGTTATTGGTGGCGTTAACTCGGTCATTCGCAGGTTAAATAGTGTCAGAGTTCCTGATTGGGTGCCGGGGCTAGGTGGCGCTCATCCTAATTTTCCAACAATCCCAATGCTCGCCAAAGGTGGTGTGGTAGATAGCGCCACAATGGCAATCATCGGTGAATCCGGTAAAGAAGCGGTGATGCCTCTTGAAAATAATACTGGCTGGATTACTAACTTGGCCGGACAGCTTGCTGAACGCGGTGGTACTGGTGGTGGAAACACTGTAAATATTAGCGTAAATGTCGAAACTAAAGGTGGAGATTTTGAAGAGGCGGATGCTATCAATATTGCTAAAAAGATTAATACCGCCCTTAAAAGCCAAGGTTTAAGTTTTGATCAGATGGGAGCTTTGAGATGATAAAAATAAATGGAAATGAGATTTTAAAACAACCAACTAGCTATAACGACGATCCTGAAACTATTAAAACAGATAGTTTTGCGATTGATGGCACAATTGAACGGCAAAAATACCCTGATAAAAAACGCGTGAAACTTAGTTATGATCGCGCAACTCCGGAATTGGTGAGATATTTTAAAGAGCTGGAAAATCAAACTCAAATCACTTTTGAGAATAACGAAAGCGTTTGGGGTGTGCTGAAATTTACAGGGCTAATTACCGACTTTAGCGTTAGCGAATATCGAAGGGGTGGAAATTTGCTAACTGAGCTAGATGTAACGATTCGGGAGTTTTAGATGAGTCAAAATGTAAGTGATAGTTTTATAAACACCCTTAAGCAATCGCAAAAACAAACTGATTTTGTGGTTAAGATCGGCTGGAACAAAGAAATCCGAGAAGATGCGGGTTTCTTTGTGCTAGATTCGAGCAAGTTAGATAATAACAACTTCTTGAAAGGTTCAGAAGATGTCATTACGCTATTTGACACTTTTAAATATAGCGATGAATCAGATTTTGTTAAGAATTTTTCTATTTCTAGGAAAATTTCACAATATGCCTGGGGTGTAATTTCGGCAAATGCGAAAATTACTTTGAATAACCAAACTGGGCGATTTTTGCCAAATAATCCAGAGATTGGGGCTAACTTTAAAGCTGGGCGACCAGTGAAAATATTTGTTGGCTATGGTGGTGAGATGATTTGTGTATTTACTGGATTTATTGGTCGGCCAAAAGTGAATATTGTTGCATCGACAGTGGAGCTTGAAGCATTTGACGCGATGAGCTATTTTGAGACTCAAGAAATTCAGCAAAGCTATTTTGAAAATCAGAAAATTAAAGATGTTTTAAGGGAAGTTTTGATTGGACGTGGCTTTGGTGAAAAACAGTTTAAAATCGATGACAGCTTAAATAGGGTTTATCCGTTCCTATTAACTAGCGAAAAAACAATGGGTGAACTTTTTAAAGAAGTTGCTCAAAATGAAAACACTTTAATTTATGCTGATGAAAACGGTATTTTGAACTTTTTACCAAGCGAAAAGCTCGCTAAAAATAAAATCTCATCTTGGAATTTTAGCTATTCGAATATGACAGACTTAGAGATTGCCGATTCGAAAATTATTAACTCCGTAAAAGTTAAAAGTTCGTATTTAAAAGAAGTTGGCTTTGGCACGCCCTTTAAACTTGAAGGTGAAGAAAATTCAGTTGGCGCTAAATCGAAAGCAACTTTTTGGCTAAATTTGGTCGACAAAGCAAAATATGGCTTGATTGGAAAAAATGTTGAGCCGACAGTTGTTTTTAAAAACTCAAAAGATGAAAATGGGGCGGTTTTGAACGGCTTGAAAGTAAGCGGATATAGCTTTGGCACAAAATATAAGCTCGAAGTCGAAAACCCTTTGAGAACACGCGCTTATTTACATGAGTTTTCAATCCCTGGGCGAATTATTCAAGAAGTGGAAGAATCACCGGTTGTTGTTCAAAATATTCCAAGTATCGAAAAATATGGGCTTAACCCCGAAGAAAATACGGGACTTGCTGGAAACTCTATGGAATACGAGATAAAAATAAGCGATAGATATGGCGATAATCCGCAAATTTCTGAAAGAGGCGTTGGCGGTGCAATGGCAAAAATAGGCGATGGGATTTTGCGAAATATGAGTGAGCCAAATATGCAGTTTACTATTAAAAACTTTATGGCGCCTCATCTACAACTGGCTGATAGCGTGGGACTGGAAATTCGCGATCTGAACGAGCAGTATAACTGTGCAGTATTAGGTGTTAGTCTTGAAGGTGGAGTGAATGCGAATTTTAGACAGGGCTTATATTTGCAAGCATTACCAAGTATGAAGCTATTTATCCTTGATTCTTCACGCTTAGACTCTGGAGAGATTCTTGGTTAGAGTTAAAAAATGTGTTATAATAAAGATATAATAAACGGCACTCGGAAGAGGTCGTTTTTTCTTTTGGGTGCAGTAAACGATAAAGAGAGGACAGGAGATGTAGGTGACAAATATGGAAGAAAAATATATTAATAGAGAAGTTTTTGAGGCGAGACTAGATGTTTTAGAAGAGAAAATTAATACTTTAGCTAATAGCATTAATCATATCAACACACAGCTAGAGATTATCACTAATATTAACAAAGAAGTCGTTGAACATCGCAAAGATATTGAAAGCGTGCGGCGATCGACTGAACGTAATCAGGAGCGTCTTCGGCGTCTCGAAGAAAATCAGAGCAAGATTGTTTGGGCGGTTGGTCTAGCAATTCTTGGCGCTTTAGCTCAGTTTGTGTTAGACGGCGGTTTGATGAGTCGTAAGTAAGAAAGGAAATAAATGGATAAAGTAATTGAATGGTTTGCACAACGACAAGGTCGAGTTAGTTATTCGATGATAAATAGGAATGGTCCGAGTTCGTATGACTGCTCGAGCTCAATTTACCACGCCCTGATCTATGCAGGAATTTTACCAGCAGGATTTCGCATTGGTAATACTGAAACTATGTTTGTGGATTTGCCAAAGTTTGGTTTTCAGAGAATTGAGGCGGACGCAAACGGTTATATTCCAACACAACGAGGCGACATCTTCATTCCAGCACCAACACCATATGTTGAGAAAATTGATGATGAGATAAATGTTGGTTCACATCTAAAGTTTAATCAGATATTTACTGTTGTTGAGACACGAGAAGCTGATGGTCGAAAAGAGGCTCGAATAAATGAGCTTTGCCCAGTTGGCTTTACTTGGGACGAAAACGGAGTTCCTACAAGTTGGCTAGTGAAAGTTGATAACGACGGATACAGAATTGGTGGCGATATTAACACTGGCGATAGCGTAAAAATTGAAGGAGCTTTTGTTGCGCAAGAAGTTGCTCAGAATGATAATATGTGGTTTGCAAAAATCAATCGTGGTGGAATTGATGTGTGGGTAGAACTCACACCAGCAACTGAAATCCCAGCAGGTGAATTTGGCACAAGGATTGAAAATCGACCAGCACCAGCCCCAACACAGGCTGTGGAAAACCATATTGCCGATGTGGGCAAAATGGTCGAAAAAACACCGGAAATTAAAGGGGTTATAAGTCAAAATGAGGATAAAAAAGATATGTCGCAAAATATTGTAAATGAAGAAAAGCAAGAAAAAGCGCCTGAACAGCCTAAAATTAAGGCTATGCCTATAAATGAAAGGAAATTTACAGAAGAAGAGGTTAAAATGATTGAAGATTTACAGAAAAAAGCACTTGATAGCGTAGACAACACAGAATATACGCCAGCGATTTCAGAAAAAGCAAAGACAACAGTGTATTTTGTAGCTGACCTCGGGATTCTAGTTAATATGCTAGTAGCTACAATTTGCGTTATTGTTATGCCAAATTTTACCAAAGAAATTCTAGCGATTTCTGGTGCAGTTGCTACAGCCTTTGCAGGATTGAAACCAATCTTTAAGCTGGGAGCTAAGAAATAATGGCTTACGAGAATTTAACATTTACACCAGGCGAAACTCTTACTGCAGCTAAAATGAATAA
>QWCT01000765.1_pt1 | contig 19344 bp, 16 predicted proteins | sample 1972681 | NCBI WGS metagenome assembly QWCT01 (sample SAMN09866701, study PRJNA288562) | Human oral metagenome isolate pre3_saliva, whole genome shotgun sequencing... | isolation source: mouth | host: Homo sapiens | place: USA: California | reverse complement strand
GCAATACCCACACGCTGTTTCTGCCCGCCGGAAAGCTGGGCCGGGTAGCGCTGCGCTAAGGACGCGTCCAAACCCACGGTACCCAAAAGGTCAAGAGCACGTTCTTTCGCTTGCGGTTTGGAGGTGCCGTTCAACAGGGGCACGGTCATAACGTTCTCAAGCACGGTACGATGCGGCAGCAGCCCGCCGCTTTGCATGACGTACCCGATGGATCGGCGCAGCTTGTAGGGGTCTTGGTCTGCAATATTTTGCCCGCCGATGGTGATCGTGCCTTCCTGTGGCTCTACCATGCGGTTGATCATGCGCAGGGTGGTGGTTTTACCGCTTCCTGAGGAACCGACGAAAACGGTGGTTTCACCGGCGGGGATGCTCAGAGTCAGGTTATCGACCACGGTGTTAGCGCCGTAGCGTTTGGTGACCTGGGAGAATTCGATTCCCGCAGTGCGTGTTGCCTGCGCGGAGTTCGACGGTATGGTGTCTTGGGGAGTGGGTGCTGGCATTCGTTCTCTTCCGTATGCGCCGGTTTCACTGTTTTGGGTACAAGCTACAACTAATTAATGTTGCAATAAACGTCTACCTTCTAAAACGCAACAGCAACTATTCATAATACTATTTCATTAGAACAAAATAATCAACCATTGATGCCACTACTCCATTTTATATTTTACTAAATCTACAAATTTTTATACTACCATACTACTAATAACGTCCAGTAGGAAGATACTCGGATTATTTTAAGCACTATGGGTATAACCTTTTTACGCCCCACTTCTCAGTACCAATTTTCGTATACAAAAAACGATAATGAACACGATCGAACATTCCTTCCCAAAATTCTATCTCAACTGGTTCCAACCTTAACACGATAAAATTTTCAGGGCGAGGAAGCTTAGACTTTAAATGTAGAGAATCTTCTACAGCCTTAGTTCTTAATTTTTCAAACTCCTCAAGGGATATTTCGTGACTTTGTTTAGATAAACTAGATATCAAATCCATGTTTACTGGCCTTTCGTTCCACCACCTTTCGGCAAAAGATACAGGGGCCTCTACCAATTCGCCACGCACATCAAGTTGACGACGAAGCTTCGGCCAATACACATGCCATGATGCCTTAGAGTTTTGCACACAATTGCCCCACTTTCTACTTCCTTTATGGGTAGCAAAATACACACCTTTACTATCAATACGAGCATTCATCATTCGAGCTGATAGCATACCGTACTTATCGGTCGTGGATAAAGTCCCAATACAGGAACGATGCTCATGCCCCTCTTCTTGAGGAATCCAATGACCAACGACACACCAAGGATCTACAGGAAGATTACCCATATCTACAATTAAGTCAGTGTTGGTACTAAAATCAATATTTTCTCCATTATCTTTTACCATATTAGAATGATATCCCTTCTAGTATAAAAGTTGTCATACCTGACAATGTATAAGATCCCGATTTTAGATCATATTGCCCTATCATCGAAACTCCTGATTTTCTTAATATACCTTGATTAACATTGATGCTAGTTCTAGACGGATTCTCGCGCCTTAACTCCTTAAGTAGAGGAATCACAGCGGAACCAGTTGCTCTATCTTCATATACACCGTAAGATGGACTAAACATTCTATTCTCAATATACCCCCCTTCAGCAAAATATACATTAAGGGCAATATCTTCAAATTTTTTTAGAGATTCCCACTGAGGGTCAAAATTTCTAAGATCGCTTATTTTTGGTACTCGCAATAAAACATGACGCGGTCCACAATCATATATTGGCAACGCACGAACAGGCACCTCGAATAATGCGCATAAGTCAGCACTCCTATCATATTTTTTTACAGAAGGATCAGGTATCATTATCTTAGAAAGAACTGATTCCTGTTCATGTTCTGACACAAAAGGAACTCGCCAGGGTCCAGTATGTATAATTCCTTCATCAATCTTTAAGTATTCCCAGAAAGAGCGTACTGCCCCAATCAAAGGATGCCCTGCAAATTTCATTACATTATTTGGATTAAATATCTGAAGGTTAACGACTGCCTTTGAATTCCCGTAATATTCTACATTATCAATAAAAACACATTCAGAAACATTAACGAAAGATGCGAATGCTTGTCTTTTTTCAAAAGACCACTTTCCATAGTCATAAACTACATATACGGGGTTGCCTAATCCAGCTGCACTGGAGAATGCGCCTATCATGTGTATATTTACCCTAGAAAACATAAAGTCCTCTCTTAAAGTTCAAAATAATTGAATTAACATACTACAACACACCTATTGCATATAGTATTATTTATAAATAATAACTGAAGGAATTAGTAACTATTATTAGACTCCTTAATAATTTTTTGTATTTCATTAACCAAAAAAACATCACCTCTTTCGCTAAGAATTGATTCTGGGTGCCATTGAAAAGATCGGAAACCATTTTTTTTGCGATAATCAAGCACTGTTATATCATCGTGGTCAATTACCTGATAGCTATTATACGTAGCAAAAATTTGTTCTTCATTATCAATTTTAAATTTCTTCTTCCTCCCTTGAAAACCTTTACCAGAAATCTTTTTAAGATTATAACCATCCAACCGCGCTATAATCTGATGACTTAAACATACGGCACAAACAGCTACATTCTTAGTACGAGCATATTCATAATACCTTATAATTGATGCTGAACGTGTATCATCAACTTTTGGATCACCAGGGCCTGGTCCTAATATTATACAATCATAATCTGCTATATACTCATCGCTTAAATCTGCTGCCCAATTTACAACAGACGTTTTATATCCATTCCTTTCAAGGATATAGGAAATCATCCAAATAAAGTTATCTCCACATTCGAGTAATAATATTTTACTTCTAATACCTATGTCCGTCACACCTTTATCCTTCCATACATGAGGTACTGCTAATGCACGATCCTTAATAATTCTCTTGACGGAGCAGTCAGAAATACTATTCGCGAGATACGGTTCAGATGAAACCTCATTAATCTCGTTTGGGTAATAATTAATATTATGCACCTGTACACCCATAAGATTCGCAACGGATATTATTTTTGAATTTACTTCAATAACTTCTAATTTTTCATTAGATTTTTGCACAATTGTTGACCCGGCGCTGATTTTTCCAAAATTATTACCATACTCAAACTCAATACTTCTGATTACCAAAGCGCTCTCAAGATCTACATCCCCATCGTGGTTTTTATACATTACACCACAAGTTCCTGAATAGTATTTTCTACTACTATTTTCAAGTTTATATACATGTTTTTGAGCAGCTAATATTGGACTTCCTACAACAGTTGGAGCACCCAAAGTTCGCAAAAGCGCTTCTCCTATATTAGCAGAAAGTCTACCTTCAATAGAAAAACTAGTATGAAGTATATCCCCTGCTTTGATCAGCTTTGGGCCATCCACACGAACTAGTGAACGACAAATCCGTGACATAATTTTAAGTTCCTCGTCCAGTACCATATTAAGTTCAAATATTTCCTTCTCATCTAATAAAAATTCTTCAAGGGTTCGAGAGTCCATTGCGCCTCTAAATGTACCTGAGATAGGAGTCATTCTTGCTATCCCTTCTCTAACCGAAAGTAGGGGTTCAGGACTCGCACCAACAACAATATCGCGACCATCAAACCAGGCATAATTCCAAAATGCAATGTCCTTAGATGAAAAAATACCCAAGAAGCAGGATAAAGCGATTTCAGAGATATCTACATCCGAAGGAAAGTTCGCAATAAAATCGCGCCGAAAAACAAAATTACATCCTTCTCCACTGCGAATCAAATTATCCCTTGCATATTTTATTAGACGTTCGTACTCTTTATCAGAAACTGCAGGTGAAATATTTATCTTTGAATTTATTTTTTTGCTATACCTAAAAGAGTTTTCCCGATCTGTATCACTAATTAATATTTTAGTATAGTAATCAACAGTAAAAACAGTAGGCGATAAATAATCTTCCTTCACTTCTCCTCCGTATTCTGCAATTGCAGAATAGGGGATCATGAAACACTGAAACTTTCCATCTACAGCTAAATCTTGTATATCTTTAACTGATTTAAGTTTAACAATTTTAGATCCTTCAAAGATTTCAAGATAATCTGGTTTAGTCTTAGAAACCCGGAATAAAAAAGGGTTTCCAGCTTGTATATTCCTTCTCCAAGATTTCAAAAGGGAATCTAATGTTGACATTTCCTTCACTTCACCTCGCCTGAAAATTGATTACTACAAATTATATCCGACGTATACTTCGATAAAGTATTTATGGTGTTAATATGGGTATTGAAATCAAAATCCACTATGGCATCAGGAACTAAAAAAGATTGAATATCTTTGTTAACGCAATCAAATGCTGTTGCGGTAATTCCTATAGCACCATAAACCCCACAAAGAATTAATTGATCCCGCCTATTTAATCTCATTATATTATCCAGGTTAGTAGATGCAAAGGCTGAATAGCGTTGCTTTACAACGAAGTAGTCTTCAGGTTTTTGACTAATTTCAGATGGGATCTCAATATTACAAGCATCAGTAGACATGCCTCTACCCCATACATCCTTAAGAATTCCTCGTTCCCCAGGGTTTTTATATCCTAATTGTCCACTAAAAACAACAGGAATGTCTCTTGTCCTGGCCCATTCTAGGACTATATTCGTTGATTTTAGCAATGCTTGCAAAAGTGATGAATTTAAATTACGCAGAAAAAATTTTTGATAGTCATGTAACAAAAGAATAGCTCTTGAAACGTCAAGTTCCCATTTCTCCTGAGAAGTAAAATCGGGAAGATCTAATATTGAATATGAGATATCTGGTATAGTGTTCATGGTTAGTCCTTTGGAATACTACCTCTGTCGATATTTGGAACTGGAATTCCAAGAGCATGGAATTGATTTATCGGATTCATGAACTCACGCTGCTCAATGATAAGTCCATCTTTGAATCTAAATCCATGTAAGAAATGATTCTCATAGTAATGTTTTCCGTAGGCTGGGTAGTTAATTGTTCCACGCCCATCGCACTCGACCCATATCTCATCTGGATCTACTGTTTCGATAACTCGAATATTAAACCATTTCCAATCCGGAAATGACTTAAGTGACCACGATGCATGTTCAAGCAGTTTTCTACGCCCTGTAATAATCACAGGGTCACCATCAGTTGTGTAAAGACCAGCACTCCCGTTTTCTGAAAACAAAAATGGTCTTTTTCGACGGTCTACGTGATTATTCGATAAGTATTTTATTACAGTTTCAGCATTTTGTGACATAGTTCATGCTCCTTGAATGAAACGAAATATTATTGCATTTCTAAAGTAGAAACATTTATATTAGAAGGAATCAAGCTCTTTGAATAGATTGTTTGAATCTTTTTTGAACAAAAGAGCGACCTCTTGATGCCCAGTTGCAGCCGATGGCATCGGAGTCTCAGTAATCATTCGATCAAATACTGGTATTGCCCCTTCTGGAGAATAATGTTCGAACTCGCTGATCGTACTCTTCTCCAGCCATGAGGCACTGTATCCTGAGGAAGGTGGTGTCCGCTTTGCATACGTAGTTAACCAACCTGTTCCAATATGGGGGCCTAAATACAAACAGCCAACTTGAATACCTTTGCTTTCAAGCTCAACACGAAGCGTTTCACTCAAAGCCCTAACTCCAAACTTTGAGATCTGGTAGACACCAAGATTTGGCCAACAGTGTAGTCCAGCCATACTTGACACGAAAATAATTCTGCGATCTCCTGAAGGTGCCATCCTTTTTAGCCCCAGTATGGCCAAATTACGTGCACCAATCACATTAACTTTAAAGTTCTCTAAAAGCTCTTCAGGAGATACATCCTCAATAGTCCCAAAGTGCGCAAATCCTGCAGCACAAACAACATGTGAAATATAAGGAACTTGCATACTATTCATTGCTTTGTCAATTGATAACTCAAGATCATTAACATCTGTAATGTTAGCCTCGATCGGCATAAAATTATTTTTGTATTTATCCTTGAGATCACTCAAAGAGTTAATGTTTCTTGTTACACCAATTACTTTACCTCCATTATTTAGAATTTCTTTTACCCACTCCTTCCCTATACCACTACTGGCACCAGAAAATAACCAAACGTTTTTATGACATTTTTGTATATTCACGATAATTTACACCTCACTAAAATATGGTCATATCATAAATATGGCCTATACTAAACTGAATATTGATACAGAGTCTCATCTATTCTGACTATGAGCCTACCTTAGGTTATAAGCGAATAGGATGATTTAAGCAGCTTCACTCTAAGACATTTTGCTAATCCTCCTAACAAGCTCATTCTAACCTTTTGTACTTTTATTAAACGAGGTTATAAATTAAAGATAGCAGACAATCATCGTCACATCAATACAACTAATAAATTATTTTGTAAATATTTTACATATTAATTTATCGAACGAGGTTATTCATTTCTGTTTTTATGGGACCGAAAGATAAGTCCGCGTACGATAGAAAATACTCTCTGATATGAGGCCAGGGGTCTACGATAGGTGTATAGCAACACTCGCCAGCATCTGATCTGAGCGATCACGCGTTCTATTACTGCTCGGTGGTTGTTGATCTGCTGGTTTAGGCTTTTCTCGGCATTGGTGAGGTCCCCGCCGGGTGGTTTTTCTTGAATGGGGTGAGTACTCCGAGTCCCATATAGCCTTGATCTCCACAATATCGTTCGGACCGAGAAACCGGTCTAGGGTAGTACCGGTACGCAAAGGTATCATGGTGTGCTCCGGGCACAGGATCGATAATGGTCAAAAGCTTTCCGTCAAGGGTGCAAATGTTCTTGTGGTTGAACACGCCCACGGCGGTGTCTGCCTCTGTATAAGCGTATTCCCCAGTATGTGACGGTGGGTACGAGAGGTACCATTGACGAATACGGTCGGCGAAAGTGTTCAGCAAAATATCAGAGGTGGAGGGGGCACGACCGGGTGCAGAATCATCACCAGTGCTGTTTCGATCTTTTTCATAGCTCGGCTGATGGTTAATGGGAAAAACGTTGAAGCGTTCGGCAAGGGTTTCTTCGGGCTGGTTTTGCCTCAAGTACAGCAAGGTGGCTGTCAGAGCCTTCTTCGGGGTAAACGTATAGGGTTTTAGTGCGCGGTCTGTCCCAGGTGATGGTGCTGGTGAGCAGATTCAAGGGGGGTGACGAACTGTGTACCGAACTTAGCCCGGGTCTACAGTGGCGGGGCAACGGTTTCTACCTGTAGGTGTGATCGGTAGATGGTAGCTAATTCTGCTGTTATACTATGGCAGGGTCAGGAGCTGTTGTTTTTCATGAGGTCAGACAGGACTAGGGGCGTACCCCTAATGAATGACGCTCGTGGTTAGTTTGAAGTTTATTCAAGAGTATTTTCCTACCCGCCGTTCTTAGTCCTCACCATAGGACAAGACCCGCATCAGATAAGCTGAAGATGAGAAACATCAACTAAACCAATACGAGCCTCGGTACTACCAGGTATACCAACGAAGGTATCAGTACCCTAACCGAATACATCACTACCGCCACCGAACACCCTGTTTACGCTCCTGCCAGCTTAGGTCTAGAAACGGGCGTGAACATCACCACCACTCACTACTTGCGGGAAAACATCACCCAAGTAGCACTTGCTTGCCGTCTATCATGTTTCTTAACCCACCCTATCACTGCTATTTTTTGAAGCCCTTGATACGCTTCTACCTCCTTTACCAACCTTGATCTCATCGATCACCACATCTTGGACGGAACCTTATGATACTGTTACTCTTGACAAAAAGGATCTGAAAATGTATTACGGTAAACATAAAACTACGGGATACACTACCGATGCGATGTACTCACCACCGAAAGCGGGGATATCGTGTATCTATCAGACTTAGTACCGGAAGTGCTCATGATCAGAAAGCCGCTTATGAGGCTGGAATTCTTCAGCACCTTGAGCCTAAGAGCATCACAGCAGATAAGGGGTATCAAGATACAGGATGCAACCACGTTTGTGAAAAAACCGTATCAGAGGTCTCTGAATCCAGTGCACCATCAGTACAACCGAACCCTAGCAGGTATTCGGCATGTGATCGAGCGAAGTATCTTCATATAAAAGTGTAGAAGATTCTTTCCTGGGTTCGTCGCTTACCCTTGGCCGAGGTCAAAAGGGTGCTCTTGATCGTGTTGAGGTTATGAGTCTGGAAAACTCCTGAATAACCTTCATAGAAATCACTGTTTTTACCGTCATTTAAGATATCAACCTACTACCCTAGTAAATAGTTCCATTTAACTGGAGACTACAAAAGCAGTCCTGACAAAATTTACACCAGATGGATTCCAGTCGACTCCCCAGCGACCGATAATTTTCTCTTCAAATTTAAAAATAGAATTACCTTTAGATAAATATCCCACTATATCTCCATTAACTCTGGGAATAACCCTGCAGTCAAGCAAGGTAATTCTATCACGCAAGGTAGAGGAGACAGCTTTAAAAAGAGATTCTTTCGCACTGAACATAAGGGTATAGACATCTATATCATCATATATAGAACAAAGTTTATCAGCTATTAGCTTCTCCTCAGCGCTCAAGATAACCCCCCCGTAAATTGGCCGATCCATATCTGAAACTTCTACATCTATACCAATACCAATAATTTTATCTAATCCAGAAATAGCGGCTGCTACATATCTGTTTCTATGTGTAATACTCCCTACGACACCAGGCGGCCACTCAGGAGCTCCAGATCTTAGTTTATTTATTGTGGTTATTTTGAGGTCAATTTGTTTCAGAGCAGAAATCGCACAATACCGACCAGCCATATATTCAGCAAGACGAGTGGGATACAACAATGACGAGTCTATCCATTTTTCACAAACAATAGCGTCATTCCACATAGAAGTAGGATAATCTGATTTAAACTTAAAACAAGGATTAACCCAGTCACTTAACGATAAGTATGGTGTATCTATGTGAGAGATTTCCATAATTCTCCCAAAGTCTGTGATTCAAAAACTTTAGATAAATCTGCCCTACACCCAGTGCGTTCCATTACTTCATTCGATATAGCCAAGATAAATATCGAATTCCATCCACTGATATCATCTAAACGAGTATCCTCACCCATTCCAGAAACCGCAGCCACTCCGCTCTCTTGCTTAAAAACTTCTAAAAACTCAGCATATTTCATAACTTACTACCCTTCCAAAGTTTCAATAGCGTTTATAAATTCTATAAAAAGATGAGGTTTAAATTGGTTTACTTGAATGACAAAAATTTCATCCGAAGCAATTCCATCTAAACCATTTAAAAATATAGATGGTACCGTTTTATCTGCCAATTTAAAACCACTATCAAGAAAGAATTGACGTGCCTTTTCATTCTTCGGCGAAGGACGAAAATGAACAAAAATTTTGGTAACCGACTGCTTGGCTACATGCTGTACAATCTCATGTAAAACAAAGTGCTCAATGCCTCGACCCATTACACGACATGACATAACATAATCTTCAATTACAATCATATTATTATTATGATCTATGTGTAAAAATAATGCGGCAATAAGGCCATGGTCCCCGAAGCGGTCTTCGCAGTACACAGTAAATACTTCCCGATTTGAAAGTTTCAAATACTCTTTAAGATTTACTAAGTCCAAGCGAATAGTCGTGGTATTCCACTGATTTGTACGAAGCGTAAGCTGCGAAACACGGGGTAATTCGTCTGGATGTACCGGATGGATCTTCACACATGTGTCTAGAGATTGTAGATATTCCTCATACGATCCCGCTGCTTCGGCTGCTTCTGTACGAGCATATTCTGTTTTATACATATCTACCCTGCTGGCATCCTCACTCGTAGACACAAGCGAACAGAACCACGAAGCGTCAAGGAGAGCGGAAGAGTTTAGCGCGGGGTCTTGTGGATTTGCCTTAATAGGCAAAACTCCCGTAAGTAAATCCGTAGTCGCCCCTAACTCAGCTTCATTATCATCTATGAATACAAAAGAGTCAGTATTAAGTTTTAATCGCTCAGCAATCCGCCGGATGCGTTCAGGTTTTGGCTCCCACCCGGTATCCACAACTGTTATATCTTTTCGATCAATAGTGAAACCAGAGTATGTCGAGAATGCTTTTTGCACTTCATCTGCATCGTTCTTGCTACATATGACAAGTACAACGCCTTGTCGCGCAAGATGTTGCACGCAGGACTGAAAAGCTTTAAACGCTTCAGCTTTTGGTGTACTTCCCTCCTCGAGTCCCTGTACTCCTTCCTCTGCAAGAGTTCCACCCCAAAGAGTGTCATCAAGATCTAAAACAAGCACCTTCTGAGTAAGACCTTCAGCAGCAGCTATTACTTTTGCTACTTCAGCTACAAATGTAGCTAAAGTTTCTTCGTCATAGTGGATACGTGCATACCGTGATAATGCCGGATCAACCGCCTTCCCAAATTGAAGGGCAGTAGCATCAAAATCAATGATAGTTACCTTAGTATCATCAATTGCTATATCCAGCACATCAAGCACAAACTGATGCCACACAAGCGAAGCACGAAGACGATCCTCATATGATAGGATACGAAGATAATAGTCATGTGGAAACTGAGGAGTATTCATAATAATCCTGGCATCACTACCCTTATGATACCTAGATATTGCGGACTTAAGTGTATTTGCAAAATCATGCAACTGCTCTTCAAGGTCTGCTATTGACCAACCTGGTTGTAGTCCCTCAAACAGGTGAATAACATCAATTAATAATACAAAATAGTCAATATCAGCCCTATTTTCATAGTTGTCATTGTTAAATAATTCTTCCAGATAACTTCCATAAGGGGCGCAGCTGACAGATGGCGAGATGCCAATTCGTAGAAGTTCTCCAACAAGGCTTGCTTTTAAATTTTCTGTAGTTGAAGTTCCTGAAATTCGTACACTCACTGCACGCGCTCCACCCGGCAAAACTTCTCTAAGAGTAGAAGAATCTAATCCCAGCTGTGTTAAAGCCGTTCCGATACGCCGCACATCTTTGCGATCACAGGATCGTAATGACACAATTAATTCTGGTATTGTATCCACATAGTTTCCTCCGGAAACTATTTCCGAAATATTTAAGACAGATGAAACATTTTTCATTTTCTTCTCCTTCAGCGATATGTCTAACTACAAAAACTTACAGGCATTGCAATGCTGACAAATTGTCAATAAAACGAGTAGGATTTGGCCAATCCAAATTAATGGTCCTTAGAAAAGGGCCGATAGCTAGAATTTCAGAAACTTCATATTTCTTAAGTTCAGATAATAACTGAGGTACAGATAGTTTTTCTGTTTGTGAACGACAAACTGCTGATATGACTCCCTTGGATGATGTTATACTACCAAGGTTTTCAACACATGATATAACTGGAAAACTTGGATCCTGAACTATAAAATCTAAAATTTCCGATTCGATTATATTTTTTACTTTTGTCCGAAATATAGAATGGTATGCAGCCTTTACTTTTGAGGCAGGAAGAACTTCAAGCAATCCAGGAGATTTTGTTGAAAAAATATTTATATCACTTCTTACTCCGCTGAGCATTGCAAACTGAGTAGAATTATTCTGAACTAACCCATAATCAACAGCAACATTAACTTCTAATCCTTCAAGAGCCCCAGCAATATTGAAATCAGAGGGGAAAAAAGCAAATGCAACTGCTTCTTCAACCTTCCCAGATGGTTCATCGCGACTCTGTAAAATATTTTCTACAAGGCCTTCTACTGAAAGAGAACCAGCAATAACAAAGGCAATTAGCTCACCAAGGCTTATACCTCCGGCTACAACTGGCACCCCGTAAGAATTAACAATATGATCAGCAATTCCAAGCATACCTGCTGCAAGAGCAAGCGAAGCATGCTGCATAATAGGCAATTTAAGTTTAGAGGATTTAATGTCAAAAAGATCCTGTGGATTACATTTTAATAATTCTGATACTTGTGATACACGCCTATGCATAAAATTATCATTTTCAAATAATAATTTAAAATCTTGCATATCATGGCTAATGTCTGCCGGGGCAAATACCAAAGCATACGGTTTAATATTTGAGATATCGTACGCGCTCATTAACCTTCTCCTTACAATTAATAAATACATCACATAGTATGTCTATTATGTAAATTAAATTTAATATCTATATTTACATTCTAACTGTAAACCTCCTTCAAGTTATTTATACGTTCTAACCAATTCTGAATAAGTGAGTCAACCAGAGTGGATTGATCTAAGTGCGCGGTATGACCTGCACTATCTAAAATCGCATAAGATGCATGCGGATAATTTTCAAGAATATTATATGCATCCATGTAACCCACAAGATTATCTTGGCGTCCAGTTATAAACAGTGTAGGTCGAGAAAACTTATAACCCTTTGGTTCAGGAATTCCAAGGAGTTCCGTATTAGATGCAATAGAAGTAATAGTTTGTTTGTTTAAACATGAAAATGCAGGAAGAATGTATTTACTAAACTTTTCGAAATTTTCCCTCGTCTCTATAATGGATGTTTTCGTATATGCGGATCGCTGGTAAGGCTCTAAGCTAGCCAAAAATGACTTATCTGTGATTACCGGAATTCGCGATGGCACATTGCGTGCAGAATTATTCGCGATAATCTCAGGACAAAGCATTCCTAAACCAAGAACTTTTTCTGAATTTATATACGTTAAAGCACGAGCTAACATACCACCAAATGAATATCCGAAAATAGCAAAATCATCCGACCCAATTTCTTTATCAATGATTTTCTGGATATTATCAAGTACAGAACTATATCCATTTATACCTTTTAAATAATTACTCTTTCCCATTCCTGGTAAATCAACATAGATACGTTTCCAATTACCCGAAAGACCAAATATGTGGTCTAGTGGCAAAAGCGAACGATGATCCAAAGGAAAACCATGAAGACACAAAAGAGGTGTTCCATTGCCGAGAATACGAGTATACATTCTTCCCCTTTCTTACACAGAAGCTATGGTACTAAATCCGCAAGATACGCTTCTTTGAAGCTATATTGTTACATTTCTATGTTTCTACAGGTAACTTCCTATAACCAGTAGTCGTCATTAGGAACTCTGCTAAAAAACCATCATGGGGAACCTCCGGATTCATCCAAGTTGTAGGTACAGAACCTGCATAAAGATTATGAATATTTGGTACGCTATCAAGATAGCTCAAAAGATCTTCATCATTTGTTAGTGCCGTCAGAACAAGAGTGTCTCCAAGCGCAGGCAGATCTGTATTACGGTTAAAAGGTGCAATAGTTACAGACGCAGTTGGAAGCTCCCGTTGCACTAACGGATGATACGGTGTGTCTACACAATTTATAATCGGTGACCAATTGACATACTGTCCATTCATATATTCAAGTCTTGGAGTTGCAACAAGAGTATCAGCATCTTCTCTCACTACCTTTTCTAACCACTCAACAGATTTTACAGGAAAACGAGTTAGGACATTTTTCCTAAACAATGGATCTTTAAACTTCGCATCCGCATAATTTGCGAATTTACGGGCAAAATCATGATGATCTCCTTCTACAAGGATAGAAGTTGTACAGACACACGCTCTACCACCGAGGTCGGTAACAGATTCAAAAGCTAATGGTATAGCATGCGATGTGAGCTGGTCTGCACCAACAACAATCTTTGAACGACCAGGGCCTTGAACTAATACATCAGGGGACATCTTATAACGCTCAACAGTCGCTTCACTTCCATATATCAGACTAAGATCACTCGCCTCAACTAAAGTCTCAACGCTCTTATGAGCACAAGGAATAAAAGCCACATAATCGTACAAACCTGCTAAACGTAAGCTAGCAACTAGGCGTTGAGCAGTAAAAGGTTCTCGCTCTGAGGGTTTTATGATTACCCTATATCCTAGTGCAACAGCTTGCGGCCATAGCCCATGCACACCTGGACCATTTCCTGGTGCAATAACACATAATATCTCACCTTTACGCTTAGATTTACCGACCCCCTTTATGGCACGTTTTCTATCAGCATAAAGAGGAGCACCAACCGGTATCCCAAGCTTGGAGAGCTTTGTCGCATTTCGTGTAGATTTCGCAATATTACTAAATGACTCAGACACCACCTGTATTGGTAGACCTCCTACTTTAGTAATATAATCTACAAACTGTGTCGGCGATAAGCCACATACCACCTCCTGCTCAAATATATCTGCGGCTTTACGAAGACGCTCCTCAATTTCCTTAAAATTTAACTTCGGTTTACGCCTCATCGCATCAACGGTTTTCCTAATATAAAGATCGGGGGCATAAACCATGACACCTACTGATTTATTATGTATATCGTGAATAGGAGATTCATTGATAAAATCCCCATTCAACCCTGGCGCAAGGGCAATTACACGATTTATGTTGCAAGAATCCATTTAATATACTCCTTCAATTATACTTATACCGTTTACATTTTGTGTTGGCAACACATCTGTGATAATTGCTCCAGCACCATAGTCTGTGACCCCTGATAAAATTGCACTATCTCGTTCATAAATATTAGGATAAAAGGCATATAAACTTAAATGAGATAGAACAATTTGTCCTCGTTCACCGTCGGATACACTTTTACCCTGATTATCAACTACTCGGTAAGTAATATATGGGGCAAAACTATTATACGTAATTGACTCTGTAGTAGAGTCCAAGATACCTGAATGAGATTCCCCTAGACCAGATGTACTCCCATAGCTTGCACTGAAATTACACTCCGGTAAGATCTCTGATTTCGCATATCTAATCGTATCGATATTTATCGCGGTTCCTCCAAGAGTAATATGAGATAGAGTCTGACGCAATCGTTCGACTATATTTTCTTGAGATAATAACATATCAAGGATAGGAGGTGTCGTAACTAGAAAAGTAATATCTTGGTTGAGAATAATTGAGGACATTTGATGGATTAAATGTTCGCTATACAAACTCCGCACCGTATTATTTTGTTGCACAGCAGCAAGCTTCACCCATCGAGGGTCAATGTCAACTGTAAAACACATACCTCCTAAGCGTTCAGCTCGCTCCCTGTTTATAGCTCCAACAATATGTGGACCAGTAGGAACAGCAGCAAGCGTATTACCCGAAGGGCGGTTATATTTATTTATATAACTACTAACCCGCCAGTCCACAAGCTGTCGAATCCATTCCTCAAACGCCACTACAAATTTAGGCTGTCCTGTAGTACCTCCACTTTCATATACCCTTGGTATCAAATCTAAAGGCAATCCTCGTGGTATAAGTTCATGAACATCCACAGTCCTCAAATCTGAAGAGCAATCAGGAAACATTGCTAAATCTTCAAATGAAGTTACATCACGAAGCGGATCGAAGTTTAATTCTTTACGTTTTTTTAGCCAAAAAGGCGTACCTGTACTGTCCGAAAAATGCCATTTCATCATAAATTGTATGAAGTCATTTATATTCCTTGAATTTACTATATTCGTTACATCTTTATGCGCATTCTTATAAATAGACATACCTATACCCTTTCTTTACCATAGAGAGATTTAGAAAGAACCACAATTACTACTCTACGTAAAAGCAAATCAGACTAAACCAGTTCTCTCAATTATGTACTACTATATTCCAAAGACTGCATCCTTGAAAAGAACATTTAATGATACGTATGCTCAATACTAATCATTATTTTTGAGCGTTGTTACATAATCGTAACCTTGCTGAACTTCACTATTACAACCTACTACTCTAGTATAGTTTACCTTTCCCACCCCTTAGATCTTTATGGGCAGTAAAACTTACGGAGAATACGAATACTTCCCAAATAGCCATTCATATCGCCTACAAACTCACCCCTTCCTATTTGTCTTACACATCGAACCTTATAACTTTACTGACAAAGCTTTATACGCTGCAGCGACTAGCTTTGGTAATTACCATATAGACAATTCATGACATCTACTGTCATATATGAAATACTAATTTGTATGCGGGCTGATAGACTACTTTCCATCATATGGCTTCTGAGGGGGCGTGGTCCCATGACGACTGGGCAGCTATCTAAAGAATTAGAGGTGTCGACTCGAACAATATTGCGCGATGTAGAGGCACTCTCTTCAGCAGGGGTTCCCATATATAGCGAACGCGGCCCCCATGGAGGAATCAGACTGGTCGCTGAGTATAAGACAGATGTTAGTGCCCTCACTGCTGAAGAAAGCCAAGCGCTCTTCGCGTCCATTAGCTCATGGGGTCCAGACTCGTTAGGGTTAGGAAAATCACTTACATCGGGGCTCCGCAAGCTTCTGGCAGCCACTCCCAAAGCATATGTTGAACAGACTATGGATGTAGCTTCACGCATTATTGTAGATCCTGAAGGTTGGTTACCAGTTCCAGAGAATGAACAAGCTACTGATATCTTCTACCTCATCCAGAATGCAGTTTTTGGAAAATACTCTGTGCGGCTTAAGTACCACGAGAAAAACAGCCCAAACACAAAGACAAAACTCGTAAACCCGCATGGTCTAGTTAGCGCTGGAGCATCATGGTATGTCTGTTTAACTAGTGATAAAAATAAGGAAACAGTATACTTTCAAAAGCTTTCCCGTATTGAAGAGGTACATCCTTTGCCACATATTCCTATCCCAAAGAGTGAGGATATAGACGTTGCAAATGAGTGGAAACATCATCGTACAGAATTTCAGAAGAATTTTGTCCCACTAACTATATATGCATGGGTAAAGGATATACGGTGGAGCGATATCAGGGAATGGACAGGCAGGGCAAATCCAATACCAAGTAGAAAGACACCTCCCTCGCCAACTGGATGGACCTATTACCAGCTAGATTTTTTTGATTATTTACATGCTATGACGGTTCTTCTTCGTCTAAATGCAGATATTTATATAGACTCTCCTACAAACGTGCGGGACGATCTGCTAGCACTTATCCGAAATATTGAAAAACTCTACGGGTTCTAAGCGGTTGTGGTGCTATTTGGTTATTGGACAGAGGGTTATTCATTAGGGGTGGTCTTGGAGCCAGAAAAACAGTGCCCGCACGACCGAGAACACCCGATGATACGAGCTTAGGGGTCTGCGAAGATTGCAGACAGTGCCCGCCAGCATTTGGAGTGCGCGATTACCGTGTTCTACCACCCGGTGGTGGGTGGTGGTGAATCTGACCGGCTAACCTGCTTCTCGTCATCGGTGAGTTTCCGCTGGGTAGCTTCTTCGGAGGGGACAGTTAACCCTTGGTATCCCTTATCTGCTATCACGTTGTTCGGGTCTAGAAACTTATCTAAATCATGGTACCGGTACGCAAATGCGTCGTGGTGTGCCCCGGCGACATGGTCCGGTCATCACTAGCAGCGTCCCATCCAGGGTGCAGAGGATCTGGTGTTAAACCTACTGGGGTGGTGTTTGCCGCTGTATAGACGCATTTTGTAGGGATGCGGCGGCACAGGGAAAACGGGCGCAAAAGAGAAGCGGCTATATACAGCAGGACCAGGCGCGGTTAAAGAAAAAATCCGCCCCCACTGTAGAAGCCTGGAGGGCGGATTGTGGCTCCGACCGGCGTCGATCCGGTGACCTTACGATTTTCAGTCGCACGCTCTACCAACTGAGCTACAGAGCCTTGCGCATCGAAGCAGATACGCAACGACCGCGTCTTCGTGATGAATTTCTTCACCTGAATCACGCGGCCAGAGCGACCCCGACGGGACTTGAACCCGCGACCTCCGCCGTGACAGGGCGGCGCGCTAACCAACTGCGCTACGGGGCCTTGTTGAATTCGGCAGGGGTATAATCTGCTTCTTCAACATGGCTTTGCAAATCTGAGGATTTGCAAGTACCCCCAACGGGATTTGAACCCGTGCTACCGCCGTGAAAGGGCGGCGTCCTAGGCCGCTAGACGATGGGGGCCCAGTCGATGCGAACGGGTTCTTTTCATCCCGTCGTTCGAACCTCAACTAGTCTATGACAGATTTTTAAGCCGTGCAAGCCGGATTCTTCAAAAACTTCTTCATACCCGCCACACTCCCCCTTCTAAGATACCCTGCTCACCTACATAGTTACTAGTCAGAACGTATTTTATAGTCACCAGAAATTTCTCAAAATTTTTCTGAATAACCCCCGCAAACAGCACGAAATGACCGGGTAAGCGCCGCGCATCCCCTACACAGGTTCAGCAAAAAGGCGTAGAATATGCCGCGCGCACGCGCACACCATGATTTTGATACAAGAAATCCCCGCCGGTTTCGGACTGTGCCGAAAACCCAACGGGGATTCTTCATTGCGGCTCATGTACCGCAGAAAATCGCTGCGTACAGCTATTACTCGCCGCGCGAAATACGAATCATCTCATCACGGTCAACAACCTTCACACGCTCACGTGGCTCGCCCTTCGCATCCTGTGATGCTGCACCGAGCGCCTTTTCGTGATCGTCCAGACGGTGCCAGCCTTCCCAGGTGGTGTAGCGAATGCCCTTAGAGTCCAGGTAATCGCTGAAGGCGTCAGCATCCGGTTCGGGAGCGGTGTACAGGTTCTCGCGATCCTCCAACAGGTGGGTGATGGTTTCAAGTGCATCGCCCTTCGTGGAGCCAATCAGGCCTACCGGTCCGCGCTTAATCCACCCGGTAGCGTACAGGCCGGGTACGTGCTCGCCATTTTCATCGACCACACGACCCTCAACGTTAGTAATCACGCCCTTATCAGCGTCATAGCCAACCTCGGGCAGCTCAGATCCGAAGTAACCGATCGCGCGGTACACGGCCTGCACGGGGTAGTCCACGAACTCGCCGGTGCCCTCGATACCGCCCTTACCGTCAAGCTTATTGCGTTCCATGCGGATGCCCACAACCTTGCCGTCCTCACCCAGAATCTCGTGCGGGGACTGCAGGAAGTGCAGATGCAAGCGGCGCGATGCGGTCTGCTCACCCTCCTCCTGGTCGGTAAGCCAGGTGGTGAGGGTCTTCATCATAGTCTTAACCTGATTATTCGTCTGAATAGCTTCATCCGAAGCCTCGTCGAACTCGAAGTCCTCTTCGTAGAGCACAATATCGACATCGCGGGAGTGTGAAAGCTCGCGCAGCTCCAACGGGGTGAACTTGATCTGCGCGGGGCCGCGACGACCAAAGACGTGCACATCGGTCACGGGCGAAGATTTCAGCCCTTCATACACATTCTCGGGAATTTCGGTGACGAGCAGATCATCGGCATGCTTAGAGAGCACACGTGCAATATCCAACGCCACGTTGCCGTTACCAAGCACCGCGATTTCCTTCGCGTTCAGCGGCCAGGTGCGCGGGTAATCGGGGTGACCGTCATACCACGAG
>QWCT01001782.1_pt1 | contig 19354 bp, 37 predicted proteins | sample 1972681 | NCBI WGS metagenome assembly QWCT01 (sample SAMN09866701, study PRJNA288562) | Human oral metagenome isolate pre3_saliva, whole genome shotgun sequencing... | isolation source: mouth | host: Homo sapiens | place: USA: California | reverse complement strand
CCATCATTATATAACGTATATAATGATAGTATTATGTATAATCATGGTATTGTGTATATCCTGCAGGCAGCTTTTCTGTCTGCTTTATGTTCTGAATGCTGTTTTCAGCTGTTTTGTGCACCTGATGTGCCCGAAGCAGCTGACAATAGCATTTTTCCTCTCTCCCTTGCTTTTATCCTTGCTTCTGGCATTGATAAAAGTTACCTTCGCTATGGTTATGCTTTATGAAATACTATGCAAGAAGTTATTCTATGTAAAAAAGCGAGCGAAGTACAAAACCTCGCTCCACTTAACTTTATATGTTAGTATATTCCCTTTTCCATAATAATGGCTTCCCATTCCCCGCCTCTGTTTTTATACAAACCTACCTGTATAATTGCGTTGCCTTTACCAACTTGTATAGTTTTACTTGTTGGAAAAACATACAGATACGATTTTGAAAATCTCTTCTTGTATATTTTCTTCCCGTTTTCGTCAGTAACGGTTACTTTTACGCCATCTGTGAATAAATCACTAATATCAGCAGCTTTCAATTCAATGGTAACGTTATGATAGATACTCTTCTCTATCACAATATCACTACATTCTCTTTCAAGCGTTACACCGAAAGTTGGTTTTGCACTTTCGCTTTTGGTATAGTCCTGTGCAATAGAACAGACTGATATACATACCAAAAGTATCATTAAAAAAAACTTTTTCATATTTAAAATTGGTTAGTTGTTATTTGAAGTCATCATATAAGATTTTACGCAGCGTGTGTTCTTTGTAGTAATTATCTTTTACAAATATTGAGTGTGGTCAAGATGGACTACAGTCAAAACAAAACGTGCTGTATTTCCTGTACGTTCGTTTGTGCGATAAGTATAATTTTCAACGCCACAGAACTCACAACAATTGTGTGATCGTTCAAGGACCGAAGCTCTGATTTGTTTCCAATCCTTTGGATAGCGAGATTTGTTTTCGGGTTTAATAGGCATACTTTTATCATTAAAAATGAGAACCATTAGAAAGTCTTGTTTATACAGCTTATCACTTATGTATCATAAGTTGTAAACTCTAATTTTTCCGAAAAGGATTCGTGTAACCCAGTCAGCATTAATAACCCAGCTAATATCCCAATTTCTTTAAAAATATCTGTCTTTTCCATCTATAAAATAATTATGCTATTTATTATTTCAAACATTACATACAAAGGTAACTATTTTAAAATTACCTTGCAAGTTTTCATTACCAGAAGGAGGTATGCTTTAAAATACTATTTATCATAAGATTGATTAGTTTGCTTCTATATATTGCTAAATCACTTCCTCAAAAAACGTCTTTTTTATAGTGTATGCTACCGTTTGATTTGCTTTTTCTTACCAGCTTTCACCTTCTGTAAACCTGTCTGCATACATCTTTTCCTGAACGCCCATTCGTCCTCGTCATCTTTCTTTCCCCAACCTGTATTTGATGAGCTACCGCCTCCAGGACCACCCTTTGCTCTTAAAGCTGCGCTTTCAGATTTCAGATACATATCTGTAGCAATAGCGGTAATTTCCAATCCGTTTTCCGCAAGCTCGTTAATTAATGAATCACCATAAATGTCAGAGTATGCTCTATCAAGAATCTGTCTATCATGTTCGGACAGAGTTTCTCGATAATCCTCATATTTTTTCTGTCTCTCTCTTGCATCAAAGATAGCCATATTCCAACCTAAAGATTGCATTTCTCGCATCACTTTTTCAGGTTCAACTTGACCTATTTTTGAAGTTAGTTCTTCGAAATATTCTTCTTGTTTTCGATTCTTTTTATCAATTTCGTCAAGCTGTTTTTTCGCAACAGAAAGTTTCTCTTCTTTATCTTTAATTTTAAGATTGACACCTTCTATTTCGTCCAAAATTTTTTGTTTCTTATTATTAAAATCTTCAATAGAAATCTTACCAAGTTCTACATCTTTTTTTAATTCTTCCAGCTCTTCTTCAAGTATGTTTTTTGCATTTTCAAGGTTTGCAATCATAGTTGTCAATCCTTTCAATCTTGCTTTTGCATGGATAATATCTTTCTCTAAGTTCTTCTTTATTTCTTTCTTGGAATTAACATCTATGTTCAAGTTCTTCACTTGCTGTTCAAGAAACTGTTGTGTTGTTCGATGCTTTGCTCCTGTCTCAGAAATAGGGTCGCCCCTTTGAAGGTCATACTTCTTGTTTATTTCTGAAAATTCATTATGGAGTTGAATCATATTTCTTCTATAATTTTCTTTGGTATCTTCCTCCCCTACCATTACTTTTTTCCAAGAAATTTTGTTTTGTTTTGTAACAGGAAGCACTGTGCAATGAACATGGGGATTTATTTCGTCAAGATGCACAACAAAGGCTGCTATATTTTCTTTTCCATATTTTTTTGCCATAAAATTGTAAGTGTCAATAGCCCAATCTTCTATATCCTTACAACGTGTCAGCTGTCTATTTCCTTCTTTCAATTCAGGGTTGTTTAAATCGTATTTTGAATAATCAACCTCTTGTTCTCCGAAAGCTAATCTTCTCATTTGCTCTCTTGAACCTCCAAGAATAAAATCCGCATGTGTTCTATAACGTGGTTCTTTAAGTCCTGCATTGGGATTTATAATACCACGCTTTGCCAATGATTCTTCAATACGCTTTTTCAAAGAATGCTTCTTATCAACAGGAACAATCTTTCCATCTTGAACTTCAAAATTCAGAAATTCTCTACTTGGGTCAAAATTGTTTGACCTCACATTTTTAAATGCTCCATTGATAGCAATTCTTAGATGCTCATTACTCTGTGCTATTGTCATTTCTTTGCTTGGACGCACATCGATTACTTGTTTTTGTTTCATATTTGTTGTTTTTTACATTTTTAAAGTCAGTAGATAGTAAAATGTTTTAAACCGAAAGTCAGTAGATAGCAAAATATTATCATTTGTATTTCAGTAGATAGTGAAATGTTACAATCAGTTTTTCTGCTCTCATATATATATTTTTTACATATCTCATTTTTTACACTTTGAAAGTCAGTAGATAGTGAATTGTTTTAAATTAAAAGTCAGTAGATAGCAAAATATTATCATTTGTATTTCAGTAGATAGTGAAATGTTACAATCAGTTTTTCTACTCTCATATATATGCTTTTTACACGTCTCATTTTTTACACTTTGAAAGTCAGTAGATAGTGAATTATTTTAAATTAAAAGTCAGTAGATAGCAAAATATTATAATTTGGATTTCAGTAGATAGTGAAATGTTATAATCAATCAAAACAACAGCTTGCTGCACGTCAGTCGGCCGTGAAGGCCTTATTTTCCTACCGATTTGGGACAAATCGGGTATTAGGCTACCCCCCAAGCCAATAAATTGAGCTTGGAAGGGGGAAAAGTCCGTCAAAAATCTCTTGTAAAAATAAATCGAACTCTTGTGCGCAAGCGCAAGCCGAAAAATACCACTCGACAATAAAAAAAGACCCAGCTTACCTCTTGCTTGAGAAAAGCCACTTTTGGTCAGCCGTGCAATATTTTTTACTATGGAAAATAAAACAACAGTCATAAGAATAACTCTGGGACAAGAAATGGGAAAACAGAATTTTTGTTTATGAGGATTTAAAAATCTCAAAATTCTTTGTCGAAATTTTGTCTCTAAGGCGTTTACTTTTTTGTTTTGATATAATTCTTCAAACTTGAATAATCTTCTCACAGACGCAAAAAGAATGCCCCTGTTTTTGATTTTTCTTATTTTTTTATGATGAACTTTTCCGAAAATGAAATTACTTTTTTATTCTTTGACAGTTTGATTTTTACAATATCATGTTGGTGTAAATATGATATAAATTTCGATACCGAAGGTCTGGACCATTTAAAGATGTCTGCCAACGAATCTATACTTTCTTTCATTTCTTCCCCTTCATTTTTCTTTTTTATGTATCTTTCTATGAGGTACAAGAATGCTTTTGTTCTTGTCATTTTTTGAGAATACGCACAGCCATATTCTTTAGAAAGATATTGCAACAATTCATAAGAGATATAAAATTTTTGCATATAGTATATGCCTTTATTATTCTTTAAAATTTATAATATTATTGGACATTTCAAAATTTCTTTCTTCCCTATTCGGATATACCATAGCTGCAAGATTTATTATAAAGATCAATTCAGATATGATAATCATTCTACCCTCCCATAAGAATGCAAAGCAGTAGATATATACACCATTCATCATAAACAAATGAATATTATTGTGTAATTTTAAGAGTATTTTATCTGTAATTTTATAGAAATAAAAAGGAACTATAAGGATAACAGATAGAACTCTGATAATAGGAAAAGTCAGGTAAGGATAAAGGTAATTGTTGAGTGTATTAAGACCCCCCCAGCTGCTTCGTATTGTCCACTAACAGCTAACAAAGATAGATTGTTTTTCTTGTCTAAAGTATGGTAAATTTCTGCTGCATCTAACGATGAAAACCAATCAACAAAGAGAAAATTTACCATGACGAAGAATATTATTATTGAAAAAAACTTTCGGGTTGATTCGTCCTTTTTAATCTTTTCATGAAACTTAGAAAATAGCCTTTTCAATTTAGGATTAAGTGTCCCTAAAAGACTTCTTAAATTCTTGTATTTTTCATCTTTTTTACTTCTCGGAAGTATGTAATAGTGATGTAAAAATGGCAAGAAAGTAAGTATGATTAACAGAATAATCTTTAGTGTAAGCATAACGACGAATATTTAAATTATTAGTAGAACCTTGTAAGGGTTATTTGGTTACTTTCGCTTTCCAATATGATAGCATCTGTGCTATTATATTTATTGTAATAGCTTAATAATTCTATGTACATTTCTTCTATGCTTTCATAAAAGCATACAGTCATAGAATCTGTTATTCCGCATTGTGTTGAAGCAAGATGAACAATGTACATTTTTTCTTCTGTTGGATTAGAATATCCCAGGACGTGATACACCCTTCCACCTTCTTCTTTGGTAGCGATTTTTATATTTACTTTTCCTTCTTTATTAATCTTATCAACAAAATCTTTAAGAAGTATTTGTTTTGAGAATTTGTAAGTAACCTCAATAGAGCTTTCCAGTTCTCTTCCTTTCTCTGGCATATTTTGTATGCAGTCAGAGAAGATACCTCTAATCATATTATTAAATATTATGATGTTTTCTCTCATATTCTTATTTTTTATAGTTAATATTAAATCAAAAATATTTTGTGTTATTATCTACAAGATTATACTCATATGAGTTTTCAGAAAATATTGTGATAACGTCTGGGATAAAATATTTTTTGTTTCTTTTGTGAGTTTACCACCATCTAATTTTGTCAGCAGTACAGGCAATTCTTTGGTTATATTGAGCATTGTTTTCCTTTGCTTTTCTGTCAATGCTGCAATAGAATACGAATCCAATCCCATATATGACTGAATCAGCATCCATCTGTAATTAGCTCGTTGAGTGTTGTTGAGTTTTTTTTCATTTACAATATCCTCACGACAGGCAACCATATTCTGGACGATACGTCGATTAAACCTCATCGTCAGATAAAGCATGGCTTTATCATTTGCGTCGTTATTCTTTTTGCCTACATTTGCATAAAGAACACTGATTATTCTTGCCGTTCTATTTGTTAGTTTTTCAAGTTGGGCTTGTGTAACCTGACTGAGGTTCGCCATTAAAGAACGATAGCATCTATCTTCGGTTTTGATAAATTCCAAGAGCTGATTTTCTTTCTTCAGTATTCCTGTATTTTTCAAAAGAAGGTCATATTCTTGTAACGTCTTTGCAAGACTTGTATAAATAGATATATCATCAAGGCTTTCGTAGAAATCGACAGCTTCCTGATATGTTTTTGAATTTGAGACCTTATTGCGTTCTGCAGCCGTATTCAGCTTTAGATACATAACATCTTCTAAAGTTCTATCTTTAGAGATGGCCAACTCTTCAAGTTTTTTTCTGATGGAATCAGAGAGCATAAAATAAGCGTATGATTTATCGCTTTTAATAGTCATAGTTGGGTCCTTTGCAAAGACGCTGTAAGAGGAATCTCGAATTTCTATCCATTCGTTTGTTAGATTCACCAGTTCTTTGGTATCTACACTTGTTTTGGAAGAAAGGTTATCTAACTCTTTCTTACATGCTTCGATTGCTTCAATCGAGGTTTTGAACGCTGGGTGTTTTTCGCATGATATTAGTGTAAATGCGAAAAACAATCCTCCAAGAATGATTTTTTTCATATTTGCTTTAATTGATTTTATTGTTGCAAAATTAAATCAAAGGCTCAAAAACAAAGAATTGAAAACGACCTACATTTTATATTAACAATTTAAAAATCTTTTTATATGCTTACTGATATATAACCATATAAATAATTCTATATATTAACTATTTAGAATTAAATTGTTTTTATTTTTTCAAATAGCAAAAGTAAATATATAAAAAGATTTCGGATAAATACTATTTGATGGTAACTCTCACCTTCAATATGAATAACTTGAATCCATATAAAAAAATAAGAGATTGCCTTTCGCTCTGACAATCTCCTATCTTATTGTTTTGGGGGATATTTTCAAATAAAATCTTCAATATCCTTTTCCCCCATTTCCGATTTTTTTATCTCTCCATTTTTTTGCTCGTATTTTACTACGACGCTGCCTAAAGATTTTCCTATTATTTTACTAATAGAAATATTAGTCTCTTTAGATATGACTTGTACTTTAGAGTATAAATCTTTATCTATCATGGTGCTGATACGAATTTTAGTAGGTTTTGTAGCTTCCTTCATTACCACCGCTTTGTTTCCGTTTCCTGAAGAAGTTAGTTCTGCTACTAAATCTTTTACAGCTTGTTTGTTTTTACTCATATTATTTTCTTTTTAATTATTATTTTAAAGATTCAAGAATTTCATTTGTAAAGGCTTTATAATCTAAAGCCCCATTACTCTTAGGAGCATACTCTATTATATTTATACACTCCAAAGGAGCTTCTGCTACTTTTATGTTTTTCCTAATTTTCGTGTTATATACCTTTATTTCTCTTTGTTCGCGCAAACCTTCTTCTATCTGTTTGCTTAAATTAGAATTTTCCCATCTTGTTAATAAGATGCCACCTATACTCACATTAGGATTAATATTTTCCTTTATCATTTCGATAAAGTCCTTAATCATTGTTAGCCCCTGGAATGGCAGCACCTCTGCCACCAATGGAATAATAACGGTATCAGATGCAACAATGGCATTAAGTGTTAGAAGACCCAATGATGGAGGACAATCTATTAAAATATAATCATAATGTCCTTTCACCTGTTTTAGTAGCCTTTCCAAAATTCTTTCTCTTGCCATAGCTGCCGATAATTGAAGGTCGGCATTAGCTAATGCCAAGTCTGCCGGTATAATATCCAGGTTATTATTTATTGGATAAACTGGCAGCTGCGAATTTTCTTTAGAAACTTCGCCAATCAAGGCATCATAAATAGTTCTTTCTATTGATGATTTAGCAGCAACAGAATGCGTTAAGTTCGCTTGTGCATCTAAATCCACTAATAAAACCTTTTTATCTTTTTTAGATAAAATGGTTCCCACACTCGCCGTTGTGGTTGTCTTCCCTACCCCGCCTTTATGATTGGCTAAAGTAATGATTCTCGTTTTTTTCATATTCTTTTTTATTTATATGGTTATTATATAATTATATCACGTATATAATGATATACGTATATCATTATTGCAAAAATACAAATTGTTTTATAATAACCAAAGAAATTATATAATTATTTTTATTTTATTTTCATAAACACAAGAAAAATGCGTTTTGGCCGAGTATAATAGCTTTGTTTTCAGAATTTACTTATGTGATATTTTTGCTACGTGGCAAGCTATAAAAAATAGTAATTCCAATTTTACATTTTCAATATCTAAACCCAAAGCATAGGTAAGGACTATGAAAAGTAGTGTTGATATAGATATTATAGGCATAAGTGTAATTCGTATGTCATCATTTAATACAAATTGGTTTGGTGCTTTTGGAGCGTTATACGTTAGTTCTACTGACGTAATATCAAGAAAATCCATCGCAGACTTTAATTTGCTAATATTATATGCAAGAAAGTAAGCATTTCCAATGTTAATTACAGCGTCTTCTTTTATAATCTGCTTTCCTGTTTTCTTTGTTTTTTGATGTGTAGACTTCCCCGAGCCCATCACATTCTTCGTATTTCTCCGAATCTTGTATAACGATTTCCTCATCGACTTTTGGACAGGCTTCCAACGCTTTGTTTATCGCTTCAATAGAAACTACCTTTTTACAAGGGTTCTCTAATTCGGTAATACGAAGTTCACATTTAGGGTATTCCTTCGTAAGAACGTTAGGGGTAATTTGGATAAGTGCATAGTTGTCTATACTCCAAACTTCATTGAAGTTTGTGTTGTAAAAAGGCTCACGCAAAAACTCTTTTTCATTAGTTTTATCGCAAAATACAGTTAATAGTGCTGTTTCGTTCTTTATTTTCATAATTCTTTTATGTTACTAATTCGAAAGCAATTCGGGGTTATCGTGAATGTTGCCGATGATGGCATATCCACAATTTGTTATAGTACGCTGAAATAGACGTATTCCAATGCCTCCTTTTATACTTGCAGCCACAAAAGAGCCATATTCTATATTAAATATAAAATAGTGCAAGTCATCACCTAAACGCACAATATCCCCCTCAAATATGTTCTTGCCGTTTTTATCTTTAAACCCGGTGAACTGACCGAGCGTTTCAGCTTTCACGGGTACATAATAAGGAGTATACCTACCCTTTTTCTTTATACAATTTTTAGACTTTACAACATTTTTGAATATGGCTACTATCTCGTTTCCAAGTTCATCTTTACATTGCTGTAATCCTCTGCCATAGACCCACTCGCCATTGTCTACTCTTTTTCCTCTAAATATTATTTTTCTGTTCATAATATAAAATCTTCTTTTGTTATATATCCACGTTCTTCCATTAACTCAATGGCATTCTTAATATTAAGTTCACTTCCCTGATATTCAAGAATTATCTCGCATCCAGTACACATTGAGACATGAGGGATTTCTCTTCCAAAGCCACAGAAAACCAAGTGTCTCTCAATATTTTGTAAGGCAAAAGAAAGTTCACTTTCTTTACTCTCTGCTACGTTTACAAGTTTTCTTAAACACGTTCTCATTTTCCTCCTTTCAGTAGCTCGGGGTTATCGTGTATATTTCCGATAATGCGAACACTGAACTCGCGCATCATATATCCCATATCGGTTGTATCTGTTGGTGTAGGGCTAAACTCTGACTGCATTCTAAAAGCACCATCATAATATACTACCTTTGTTTTTAATTTCTCTCCAATGATGACTATATCCCCCTCAAAGATTTTGTTCCCGTTCTTATCTTTTAATCCTGTGTACTGTCCAAGTGTTTCGGCTTTCACTGGCACGTAATAAAGAGTGTACCTACCCTCTTTCTTTATATACTTTTCAGACTTCACAATATCTGTGAATATGGCTACTATCTCGTTTCCAAGTTCATCTTTACATTGCTGTAATCCTTTGCCATGAACCCACTCGCCATTATCAACTCTTTTACCTCTGAATAATATTTCTCTGTTCATAGTTTTTATAAATCAAATAATTCTAATTGTCGGGGGTTGAATACTTCTTTATAATAAGCAATCTTACGCATTGCCTCTTTAAGTATTGGAAGTGCAGACGTACCCCTAATTTCGGATTCGTTACTATCGTTATCGTCTATATCTCCGCCCCTGAATTGAATTTCATCTATAACACGTTGGCATTTCTCTTCTAAGGAACTTAAGGCTGCATTGATAGCTTCTTTCTCGGTATTATAACCGTCTTTTAGCGTATCAACATAAGCTGCGCCACTGCAACCGCCTTGCGTCCAAAAATTATAATGGAGTCCAAAATCCCACCGCCCATTGTCTGATTGCGCTGTTGCGACTTCAAAGTAATTTATTTTATTTTCCCATTTTATCTTAACATTCGGCGTTAAGCATACATCGAAAATATTGAAACCAAACTCTTTGTATTGATGCACTATTTCGGGTCTGTCCGAAAAATGTAAGTATTTGCCCCATTCTTCGAAAGTGAAATTTTGCCCTGTGCATTTACAGCTATGGTGAATAACGCCAAAAGAAGATATCGCAATGTATAGTCCATCTTCGAAGGCTTTTGACCATTTCAATTTTGGCATATTCTCCACCACGCTCTCACGCCCTGCGTTAAAAGCTGCTTTGATGTCGTCAAAGCTAAAGCACCTATTGTCTTCAAAAATAGGGTCGCTATTCCCATTCACCTGTTCGTACTCCTTGATAGAATACTCTTCTGCTAAATCTTTCTTTCCCATATTACACATTCTCCCAACCTTTAGGTACAAACTCGTCACCGTCCGATCTCTCAGCCATTGCAATTACACCGCAAGCAATCTTAAATTGTTCTACGGTTATTCTGTCGTTTTGCACCGCTCGAGTTATCAAATCAGCGTGAAATATGTTATACTTCCGCTTCAAAATGTAGTTCACTTTTTCAATTTCTTTCTGTGTCATAACCCCAACCTTTCTTTTGCTTTTTTCCTATAAACATTGTTTGCAAACTCTTTCGCCTTTGATAAGGTAGAACGAGTACACAAAGTTCTGCCGTTGCACTCTACATCAAATCCTCCTTTTAAAAGCGGGCGGATTATAAATAGACCTACAAACGTGCAAGCCAGCATTTCATACCTTTTAACCGTCCAGCTTAACGGCTTTATACCTTTGTAGGCATCTTCCAAACCTGCTTTGTAGGCATATTCTACTTTCCGCAATACAAACTCCCTATTAGGAAATTTTCTCTTTAACGCCCTTGCGTCTTCCATATAAGAAGCGCATAGCTTATCTATAGTTTCTGTTTTCATAACTTTGTTGATAATTTATTTTCTGTAATACTCATTCTCTTTTTCGAGTTTGGTAATGATACCTTTCAAGCGTTTAATCTCATTATTGTATCTCTTACGCTCAAAACCATCATAGGTCGTGCTATGACAGGTACATTGTTCAATGTCATTACTTACAGCTACTGCCATACAATCAGGGATAAGAACCTTGCCGACACCTTTAATCTTTTCGTAATGGCATTTCATATCAATATCTGAATTTTGTAAAGTTGATTATTGCCATAGGCTTTGATAGGTCGTAGTGCCTGAACCAGTCGCACCAGTCTGCGAGGGAAAGTCCGTCGTTTTTTGCAAGGCGTTTGAAATCAACTGATAATCTCCTTTCGGGATAATCAATCCACGCCGTTAAGCGATTAGGAAAGCAAAGTTTCTGAACACCCACGCCACCTTCAGCTGCCAGTCGTACAATTTCCACCTGCTTACTCCTATACGGCTCGCCCGTCCACTGTCGAATGGACAACACAGCACGCCCCTCCTGTACCTCTTTAATTCGTTTCTCCCATAAAGGGAAGTTAGCCCTAATGGTATGTATTTTCTTTTTATTTAGGACTTTCTCTTTAAATTCCGTTGGCATTCCTGCTTTGTTGTGAGTTTTCGGGAATAACTCCGAAAGCATCAGGACATAAGTCTTTTTCTTTTCCATCTTATTCAAAAAACAATGAGGTTTGAAAACTTCTCGGTTCTTTATAGTTTCTATGGTTGAGCAAAAAATCTTTTTCAAGCAATCTTCTTATCTCTTCTCGCACTTCCGTTGCTACATTCTTCTTATCAGCAAGAAAGTTTACTTCCAAAGCTTTTTTCAGGCTACCCTTTATTTGTTTATCATCAAGAAAAATAGAATATTCACTAAATGTCCTATTTGACATTTCCGCATCCTCCATTTCTTTCTTTGTCTGAAATCTTGTATAGACGGTATTCTGATATAGCTTTACCTTCTTTTCATTTTTTTCAAAACCACCGTCATTTTCAAAGATAACAGAAATAGCCTCTTTCTTCCTTATTTTATTGATTTTCGCCCAGCCATAGAAAACCCTTAACAGTTTTGCCATATATGATTATTTTATTATTTTGATAAGCCTATATTAGATTTTACATAGCTCTTTTCTTAAATTCTTTAAACATTGTACAGACAACGATAAGTCCAACCGTTGAACCTACAAAGGTACCAGTCTCACCAACAAAAAATGATACTACTACACAGAAGAGTAGCAGGGATATAAGTAAGAGATATAAAGCAACAATGACTTGATTAAGTTTTTTTATATCTATATGCTGCGTCAATTTATTTAGCAGCATTAAAAAGAGCTTTCGCCAATTCATTTCCTTCTTTTGTTAATTTGTAAAGATTAATTTTCTTATCCAATGGGCTTTCTTCCGAAGTAAGAAGTCCCATTTGAGCCAACTCCTCTAAATTTTCGTCGGTTCTTCTAATAGCTCCCCAACCAACTTCGCTTAATGTTTTTAACTTTCTTAATTGAGCGATACTAAGTTTTGTTTGTTCTTCCATACTTTTTGTCTTAAATATTAAGTTTTTTCTTTATGTATTGTATTCGATATTCTACGAATTGCTTTATGTCGATGTTAAGAATTTGACAGACAGCGAGCAGGCAATGAATGGTGAACAGAATATTATGTTCTAGACGTTTTCTCTTTTTGGTTATGTTATTTACTAGAATACAGCAGTATTCGGAAAAGTTAAGTATAATACTCTGTTCTTCTTCATCATCAGGAAGAAGAAGTTGCTCTGCCATCAGTTTTTTATAATTGAAACGCTCTACAAGCAGCAGGAATATTTGAGCCAACATATCTTGTACGGAATCTTTCACATAGGAAGAGAAAGTAAGACCGAAGTCTCTTTTCTCTTTCTCCATCATCGTGAATTTATCCCGAACATATGGCAGCTGCACCCATTGCCCTTTTGAATCTGCAATATAAGCATCACAAATCTTGGCATTGACTTTCATCTGCCATTCTAAATCTGAAAGTCCACTGTTTGGAAACTTTTCAGCCTTAGAAATATCATAGATGATTTTCTTAAATTCGAGAATATCGCTTTTGGAAATCATATTGCCTGGTATGTTTATTCTTCAAATAGAACCTCCAAGTCATATATGTCTGCCGTTGCCTTTTCCAACCTGCAGCCTTTACTTTTTTCCCAGCCTTTGCACAAAAGAATAGCACTGCATTCAAGCAATGCAGCAATGTCTTTTCCCATCAGCTGACTATAAGGTAGCGAAAGGTCTTCATTGATGTCAAACGGAGTAATGGTCTTGATTTTCTCCTTGTCAAGGCTTTTTTCCCGAATATTTTCGGCAACCTTTTTAGCATAAGCTCTTCTTTCTTCCAGTTGGAATCCTGTAATAGGAAGTGATATATAAACACGTTTGTTCATTTCAAAAAATCTTTTTTATGTTTTTTATTTTATTAAAATAGCAGGCACAGCCATACCGGGCAATACCCAGGTATTCATCTTTTGTAAGAGGACGACGATTTGGATTTTGAGATTTTGAGGTTGGCATCTTTTGCCAGTCTTTTTTTTCAATCTGATATTTCTCGTCTATTGAAAGTATGCTATATGGTTTCCCATTAAAGGTTACGCCTTGGGCATTTTCTTTCATTAGCGTTTTACATTCCTTGTAGATTCCTTCCGGAACCACATACACAATGAATGAAACTTTTTCATCGGCATCGATGAACTTTTCATTTATGAAGTCCATCTTGAAGTCGAGAACCGAAGTCCGCACTACGAACTCTGTTACCACACCTTTGCCATTTATCAGAATCAAATCTGCCGAATGGTCTAAATATCCAGCAGGAAGTTTTGGAATGACTATTTTATTAGGAAACTTCCTTATATAAAAATTAGTCAGGATTTCCATTATTCCCATTAGAATTGCATCATAATCCATATTTTTCAAATTTGTTTTATTAATTGTTTTATTGCTCCATCATTTGTTTTTATATAAGAACTCCATCGGGGTCTATGGCTTCCCAATACCATTCATGGTCAGTCCCTTCTTCCCAGCAGGTGGTGGTAATCCATAAATCTACATAATCTTTCTTCCAAACAACTGTATCTACCTTGACTTCATTAGGGTCAATGAACAACTGCCACAGCTCAAAAGAATATCCTTCATATTTGCCACACCCTTTCATTCGTACATTCTTGTATCTCTCATTGTCTTTTTCATCGACAAATGAATCTTCGTCTGGTTGTATGATGGATAAGCTATCTCCTTTCGATGGCAACACCGGAAGGTTCCTGTCTATTGTCCACTGAAAGAAGTAATCACACCAACTAAAACAAACATTTACTTTCATATTTTTTATTTTACCACACCTTCACATACTTTCTGCGCATAAGAAAGCGCATCAAGGACCACGGTATAATTAAGTCCATTGATATTGGAATTGGACAGTAGGTTTATCTGTTCGTTAAAGACATTATTGTCTTTATTGTAACTTTCTGCAAGAAACCACCTTTCCCAATTCTTTGCTTCCTTCGGTCTTGGTAATTTGAGAAAATCCAAGACCATGACTACAAGCCTTTTGAAAAGGCTTTGGTTCAGAACAAAGGGTTCTCCGTTTTCAAGAATCCAATTAAACAGCATGTGGGCTGTATTTGTTTCCCTATCTATTGATATTTGGAAACACTCTATACCGAACCTCCCTTGTATTTCGTAGGCAAGATTTGTGAGTTTTTCAAGCTCAATGCTCTTTTTTATCTTGAAAGACATTTCCCTTGTTATCTTCATAGACTTCATAGGGACAAAGCCTTTCTTTTCTTCTATCCTCCGCATTATTTCTTCCTTTTTCTCGAAATAAGTTGCGGTTTCTACATATTCAGGATATTTTACAATACCTTCCTTGCAGTCCTGAATTTTTAAAAAACATTTTTCATCAACCATATCACTTGTAATATATATTCTGTATCTGTCTATTCAAGATAATATTTCCACCGTTTTCTTGGCCATAGACAAATCTCTCTGTCATCAGAATTTTCTCTTTCCCTTTATTTTATCTGAATTTATCTTCATTGAAAGTTTGCTTGATTTCATAAATGAAAGCGCACATCAGCGCAACAAATACGGCAATCACGCAAATACTTAATATTTTCATTGTCATCATATCATTAATTGTTTTGAATAATCGTATAAATTTTTATAGCTTTTATAAAGGACGCTCTTGTCCTTCAGTCTTTTTCCATCGTGCCTGGCAAGCAATGTTTCCGTTATGATGCGACCAGTATCGTTGTTTGGCATGTATGAAAATATTTTTTCATACATATCACATTCAACTGACATCTGTGGAAATTGCTTGACGCTTGAAAGTATCATTGCCGTACCGTAGTCTGGAACTTTGATGATATTGGATTTTTCGATATTCTTGAAAGCTATATAGTCTTTCAAGTCATAGAAAACACAGCATACATCTGCAAAATCTTTGTCATTATGAATGATGGTGATACCTGGGTTGTTTATTGTCTTGGCCTTTCCATCTGCGTAATCAAGAAATTCTATTCCTTTGTTACAGTTTCTGACCCCAATGCCATATATCTCTCCATATTTTTCCAGAATATGTATCTCCATCAAATCCTTTGGAGATAAATTTTCCGCTAACGACTTCAAGTAGTTATGAAACTCTTTTATCTCCATCAAATCTTCTGGAGACAATTTTCCTGCTCCTATTGGAGCGGCAAGGTTTCTCATTCTATTTAGATTGATTTCCCTTGTTATGATATTCGTTGTATTTACTCTTATCACCGTTTCCATACCATCAGTTTTATTATTCTATTGACCTCATCACCTCTTCGCTGATGTTTGCCGTCTCACTGTTGAATGATATGGCGTTGAATCCATGTGCAGCCAATGACAGCACGTCTTTTTCTCCTCCAGTGATGATTACCATTTCTCCTTTTGGTGGCAGCTGCTCCATTCCGAAGATGTATGGTTTAGGAAGTTCTCCTCCATACATGAACCTTGTCTTCGCCGTTGGACGGTAAATCTTTATACCCTTTCCCTTGCCGAAAACGTAGCCGAATAAAAGAAAGGCATTTGAAGCAAAAACGGAATATTCAGATTTGTCTTCACGATGAAAGTTCACATGGTGAAGGAATTTCACGTTGTATCTTTGAAGCGTTCTTTCATCAATGCCATACTTTGCCCAAAATTGTATTTCCTTTTCAGTCGGTTTTTTGCAGGAATAATCAAAGCTGATGACAGATATAGTTTTTTTGTATTTGGCATCTGCCTTTACCTTTGCAGCAATTCTATACTCTACTGCAGACCTTTCAAAAATACCGAGGTTCAATTCCTTATCAATTATTTTCAAGATTTGCACAAAATCAGTGTTAGGATTTACATGTGCAATCTTTCCTACAAATGCGAAACAGTTTCCTGAAAAGCTGCTGTCTCCAAAATCTTTGAGATAGTACTGTTGCGTGCCATCACTCATTTTGTTGCAGTAAAGATGGCATGAGGGGTTGTTATCCTCCCTGTATGGGTTGCTGAATACCTTTTTCAGGCATTTTTCTGTCAGATAGTGGATAAAAACGTCCAATCCGCCATCAGTTCTTCTCAATATTTCCTGTTTTTCATTCATAATGGTTATTTTAATGTTTGAAATTACATTTATTTTATCTTGCCACCATACAGCCGTCATCTACTCCATTTCTGCATGGATTCTACGGTAGTTATTATCGGAAAAGACAATTTTCTTCGTCATTTCCATAATTCTTTCCGCTATTCTTGTTCCATAAATGTTTTCTATTTGTCTAGTTAGCAGGTTTGTTGTGATAATGGTTGGCAACCTGTTTTCATATCGATATGAAAACAGCTCCCCAAAAGGAGAATACGAGTTGCCATATTGTCTGACAACGTCGTTTTCAACTCCTAGATCATCAACAGCCAGGAAAGTCGCTTCTTTGTAACGTTGGAACAAATCACGGTCTTCAAGATATGAAGAGCTGATTTTTGTTGCATCAACCACCCATAAGTTCAAATTTCTCTCAGAACTTGCTCCGGAAAGAACAAGGTCCGATAAATCTAAACAGGAAATTAGCTTTCTAAGGGTTCTTAGCATAGTGGTCTTTCCATTGCCCATTGCACCCTGTAAAAGTATTCCACTCTTATATCCATCTGTTGTAAGCCAGCTTCCAATTATAGACATAGCCTTTTGTTGTTTTTCGTCCCTGTAGAATGTCCGGCTTCTTAGCTTGACTTCCATGCGAAACGCGAACAGTATTGCTTCAATACAATTTTCTGTTGTCAGGGGAATGATTCCCCCAGTTGTCTGCTTCGTAAATGTTGTTACCATTCTCGTCAAAAGCAGACGTTGGTATATCTCGTCTGTTTTCATTTTTTATATCTTTATGGTTATTTTCTTTTTCTTCTTGTACTGCTCTTTCCTTGAGGACTTTTTTTGTCCAATCACAGAAATGATTGACAAAGTCCTTCAAATCTTTGTGTCCTTCATGCAACCTTGCTGCATTTTCAGACAGGAAGTCATTCAACAAGCTCATTACCTCTTGTGATGTGGAAATATGGAAGCGATTTTGTACAGATTTTATCCAAATATGGTTTTCCACCAAATTGTCAAAAAAAAGTCTCTCGCGCGCATTAAAAATATTTACAGAAGAATATTCTCTACTTGCTGTTGAAGTATTCTTATTCTCTTTCTTATTCTCATTATTCATATTTATTTTATTATATACCTTTATACGCGCGTGTGCGAGACGGTTTTCATCTGGTGAACACTCTGTGAACTCTCCGTGAAATTCAGTGGGTTGGAAGTGGGTTGGAAGTGGGTTGGAAGTGGGTTGCGATGTGTCGCAAATATCTATATTACAATCACTTACAAAAACACATTCATTATCACTCTGTGAACTCTCCGTGAAATTCAGTGGGTTGGAAGTGGGTTGGAAGTGGGTTGGAAGTGGGTTATTCTTGTCTTCCAGAAACAAAGCCTTTTTCTTTTCTTTGAATGATGTATATTTCGGCAGTAGAACAGTACTGATATTATTGTTTTTATAATCAAGAACTATCAAGCCTAATTTATTCATTCTGCGTAAAGTCCTTTTTATTTCCAAAGGAACAATACCTGTTTCCAAAGACAGGTTTTCGACTTCTAACCAAGCAGGAGTATCATTGTAGACCTTGTCTTGTATCAACTTTAAATTTATATGTAAATACAAGTGGAATAAGAAAGGATTATAGAACCATCTTTGACCTATGAAATCATCATATAATTTTATCCACCCTCCTTCATAATTATAAATAGATAGGAATTTATCAAAGTTGGTAATAGAAATCTTGGAAGTCTTTCCCTTTTTGCATTCACAAAATATGGATCGCTCTTCCTGTAGTTTTGAAAGAGCTGCTCTGATATTTTGTCTACTCATACCAAGGATAGTTTCCAATTTTCGAGACGAAATATTTATTTCTCCCCTCTTCGTTATTGACTTTCCCAGCCACGAATCTTCCCTTTCTGCTTTCAATAATAAATAGCAGAAGAGCAATATACAACGGGAATCCTTATAGAAAGATACTGTTGTGAAACAACGAGGCAGTCCTATCCATGTATATTCTTCCATATCTGCAGAATTAGAACTTTTCATTCGGCTGTACTATGGTACCTGTAAATCTGGCACCTTTTTCTATTTGGGCCATCGTCAATTTTCCGGGGCCTTCTCCATAAAGTTTTATCACTGGAAACTTTTTTTGATTAATTCTGCCTGGCATATTATTTCCTTTCTTCTATTTGGAATATAATTAAATAGTTTTTACAATTCTTTAGTTTAATTCCTAAAGAAGTTGGAGTTTGTGAGATTATGAAAAATCTCTTAGCTACATCAGTCGTGTTTTTAAATCGAATTTTTGTATTTTCTAAAATCGATTTAATAGTATTTAATTTCTTAAATGCTTCTTCTTTCGTGCCAACCAATTCGTATTCTTGACGTTTAATATCTATCAAGATGTCAGCCAACCAGGTTTTCCTTGTTGGCGTTTTTATTATTCGCTTTATCCTATACATAGATTTAAAGTTTTTTGTTGATTTCTTTAAATCTTTCAACCCAAGGCAAATGAGAAGTCTTACAGAAGGTATCTTTATTAAGATACACCCCTTCTGTCGATAGAATATATCTCACCCCATCTACAGACAAATTGCACTCACTGGCAACATACGCCATCGCTTTTCTTGGGGATATACGTTTTTCAAGAATGTCATTTTCATATTGCAAATAATGAATAATAACATTCCTGTGTTTTTTTTCAATATCCTGCCTATGGAAGGATAGTTCTTTTTCTTTTTGTTGTTCCATATCAATGATAGTTTTTAAAATAATATTCCTATCATTGATTATAATAACGGCCGGGATTATTTACCATAATCGGCGTTATA
>QWCT01001089.1_pt1 | contig 19498 bp, 26 predicted proteins | sample 1972681 | NCBI WGS metagenome assembly QWCT01 (sample SAMN09866701, study PRJNA288562) | Human oral metagenome isolate pre3_saliva, whole genome shotgun sequencing... | isolation source: mouth | host: Homo sapiens | place: USA: California | reverse complement strand
CTGGGGCATCCTCTACGGCACAGTCCCCGGCACACCCGACCAATGGCGGACGTGGGAGATGCTGGACGCGGTGCTCGACCGTACGTATTTCTTTCGCGACGGATCAGGGCTCAACATCGTGCGGACGTTCATCGACTCGGGCGGACATTATACGGGGAATGTATACGCCTACTGCCAGCGGAATTATCACAAGCAGCGCATCCCGATCAAGGGGAAGGGCGGCCCCGGTATCCCGCTCGTCTATAAAATCGGCAGAGCGCAGGGCGCGAGCGTACCGCTTGTCCTGCTCGGCGTTGATGATGGGAAGCAGCAGGTCATGAACCGCCTGTCCATCAATGCGCCGGGAGCATCCTATTTCCATTTCCCGCTGGACGGGGACAAACACCTGCCGTATCGCGGCTACGATCAGCTCTATTTTCGCGGCATCATCTCAGAACATAAGAAGCAGGTGCGGCGTGGCGGCGTGCTCCACACGATATGGGAGACGACACCGGGCGTGCGCAACGAGCCGCTTGATCTGCGGGTGTATAACCTCGCGTGTATGCTGTCATGCACACCGGACTGGGCGAAGATCAAGGCGGCAATGCACGGCGACATTTCGCCAAGGCCGGAGAAGAAAACAACGGCAAAAAAACGCGCTGCGCAGAGCGCACGGCAGACGAATATATGGTGAGGAGGTACGAATGGCAAACGCAATACAGAATGAACGTCTCGCGCAATACCTTGAGGCAGAGCGCGCCGTACTCTCGGGGCAATCGTACACCATCGGCAACCGCACCTTGACACGGGCGAGTCTCGCGACGATCCGCGCGGCGATAGACAGTCTCATCGCGGGTGGCGCGACGCTCGACGGGAGTGTGGCAGATCTGCGCGGGATGAGCAAACGCGTCGTCTTCATGGATGGGAGGTGAGTGGATGGCAAAGAAAAAGCACCGCATTCGCGGCGCACAGCGGCTGGGCATCAAAAACAGCGGCTATAGTGAGGGCGGTGCATCGCAGACCAGCAGCATCCTCAAGACGTGGAATCCGCTGAAGCTGTCCAGCAAATCCGACATTGACCGCAATCTGAACCCGCTGCGCAACCGTGCAGCCGATACAGCGATCAATACGCCTGTCGGTGCAGCGGCGATACAGACCAGTGCGACGCACGCCGTCGGAACGGGACTGACGCTCTTTCCACGGCCACGCTTCAAACAGCTCGGCATGAGCGCCGATGATGCGCGTCGGTGGATTCGCTCGGCCATGGCAGAGTTTCAGATGTGGGCGGGGTCAAAGGCGTGCGATATTTATCGCCGCAACAACTTCTATGACCTTCAACACATCGCCTATCTTTCTTATCTGATCGACGGAGACGCATTCGCCCTATTTCGGCATAAAACGCCGACGAAAATGGCGCCGTACAGTCTGAGGATACAGCTCCTCGAGGCGAACCGCATCAGCAACCCGCTCGACACGGGGCTCACCAACTACACAAACGTTGAGATGCGCGCGCCGACAGCTGGGCATCGCATCATCTCGGGGGTGGAGATTGATGCAGACGGTGCGATTGACGCCTACTGGGTCTCCAACAAAGTCCCGCAGGACTTCATCGACACACAGGGCGTACCGGCGTGGGTGCGCGTTAAAGCATTCGGCAGCGGGACAGGTCTGCCGAACATCCTGCAGGTCTGTCATGATGTGCGCGCTGATCAGTATCGTGGTGTTCCGTATCTCGCGCCCGTGCTTGAGACGCTCAAACAGATGAACCGATTCACCACGGCGGAGCTTGCCAATGCGATTGTGAAGTCTTTCTTTGCGCTCTTTTTCACGCAGACATCGAGCGTGACGGGGACACTGAACAGCATGCTCGGAAACGCCTATGAGGGCGATCCGAATGAGCCCGTGGTCAACGTCAACGATTACGCACTGGGCCCCGGCACACTCAACGCATTGCCGTCGGGGGTTGATGTGAAGTCCGTCAACTCGGGCGATGGGAAGAGCACCTTCGGCGTATTCACGCAGGAGCTTGTCAAACAGATCGGTGCCGCACTCGGCCAGCCCTATGAAGTGCTCATGAAGAACTTCACGAGCTCGTACAGCGCGAGCCGTGCGGCACTCCTGCAGGCGTGGGACGAGTACCGGATGCGGCGCGTGTGGTTCGCGCGCGATTTCTGTCAGCCTGTCTATGAAGTATGGCTTGCGGAGGCGGTCGCACTTGGGCGCATTGACGCACCGGGCTTTTTCGACGATCCGCTCACGCGTGCCGCATGGTGCAATGCGGAGTGGTTCGGCCCCACAATGAGCATCCTTGACCCTGTGAAGGACGTGAACGGCTCACACCTGCGCACAGAGTACGGCCTCAGTACGCTCGAACGCGAGGCAGCGGAAATGACGGGCTCGGACTATGAGGAGAATCTGGAGCAGCTTGCCTATGAAAGAGGACTGCAGAGGAAGCTTGGACTGCTGGAGGAAGATAAAAAAACACTCACGAATTAACGTGAGTGCTCTCGCCTATTATCTTTTCGCTCTGCGATATCCGGCTGCGCGCGCCTCATCCTCGGTGAAAAACCATGCTTCCGGGATGGTCTTGTCGTAGGACGCACCGCCCGGGACGTGATAGATTCGTTCGCCCTTGCTGTTGATGTTTCCCTTGATTGTCTCGCCGTTCGGACCGGGACCGCTATTGTTGACATGTGCTGCTGGTGCTTGTCGTGACGATGACTGCGCCTGTGGTGCGGGAGTGCTTGCTGCGGGTGGTGGAGGAGCGGGGGCATTCGGGTCGAACGCCTCTGACTTCCCGTTTCTCAGGATGGAATATCCTTCATTCCCTGACTTCTCCGTGTTGTAGGTGACCACAGCAAGCCCGGCACCGTTGCATAGGAGCATTGCGCGGTATTGCTCTACAGACTGCGATATGTCTGGTAAAACGTCTTTTATGGCGGTGACGGCGGCGGCTTTTCCTGCGTCAACATCATCGCTTGGCATATCCATCTCAAAGTCAACCACGTATGTTTGGTCGTGGAACTCCGAAACGGAAATGTTCTTCACCTTGTTGCCGAGTTTTGCTTCTATCGCTTCCTTGATGGCGGCTTTGTCCTTTTCTGCGGCAGAGACTTCCTGCTGTTGTTCGACTGCGGGAGCAGGGGGCGGTGGTTCTTTTGGGGCTGATTTTGGAATCATCCAGATGAACATCCATAAAATGCCAAAGACAGCAATGATTTTCCATCGTGTGTGTCTGTCACGGTTGAAAAACAGAAGAATAAGACCCAACAATGGGAAGAAGATTAGCGCGAGCCACATAAGCCATGATTTCTGATACCATTTTGTTTTTTCATCCATCGTACATTCCTCCTATCAGTGGGAGAAATTCTATCTAATTGCGTTGGATTCCTGCAAGGATGTGAGAAAAATTAAAACATCTTCGTTTGTGCGAGGCGGTTTTGATATATGGCTTCTGAGTTCGGACAGAAATTTTCAAAAACCTCTTAACTTACTACAAGAATTATAGTATTTTTGTAGTCGTAGGAGGTGAAAAAAGTGAATGATCGTGCCTTGAACATTAAGCTCCCAGAAGCTCTTTACGAAGAGCTAAAAAAAGCGGCAAGCGAGAAAAACATTTCCCTTGCAGCCTTGGTTCGCTTGATATGTTCAGAGTACCTACAAAAGAAGTAGGGTTCCGCTCCTACTCCCGACCAAAGGAATTAAGCGAAACCCTCACACAAATCATAGAGATTTGGTAAATCCATTATATCAAATCTCTGTGTGATTGCAAAGGAGAATTGTATAATGGCAAACGAAGTACAGATTTTCGAGAACGCTGAGTTCGGCAAAGTTCGGACGATTGTTGTGAAGGATGAGCCGTGGTTTGTTGCGAGCGATGTATGCGAAAGCCTTGGTCTTTCCAATCCTACCGTTTCGGTCAATCGCCTTGACGAGGATGAACGGTCTAAGTTCAACTTAGGGCGTCAGGGTGAGGTAAACATGGTCAACGAATACGGGCTGTATAACCTTATCCTTGGAAGCCGCAAAGATGAGGCAAAGAGATTTAAGCGTTGGATTACACACGAGGTTGTCCCCGCCATCCGCAAGACTGGCTCGTACAACACCATCCCCAAAGAACGCAGCGAGTTCAAGGAGCAGGAGCTCAAGGCTCGCATGCTGAACGCGCGTGTGCGTGAATCAAACCAGTATCTCAAGATCGCCGCGCAGATCGACATCCCTGAGTACCGCTACATCCTGCAGGCGAAGTCCGCAGAGGCACTCAACGGCGGTGTGCCCGTTCTGCCCTTGCAGGAAGCTGAGCGTCGGACATACTCCGCAACGGAGATCGGCGCAATGTTCGGTGTATCGGCAAACAAGATCGGCAAGCTCGCGAACAAGCACAACCTCAAGACTGACGCATACGGCAAGTTGTTCTATAGCAAGTCCGAACACTCGGTGAAGGAAGTCGAGACGTGGCGGTACTATGACAGCGTCATTCCTGTGTTTGAGAAGATTTTCGGACAGGAGGTGGCGTAATCATGACGACCTCAGAACTGCTTGGTCATCAGTTTCTTCCAGATGATAACGCAATGTCAGAGATTTACAGTCTGATCCCGCCGCAAGCGTAATCAGCAGTAAACAACAACTTTATCAGCGAACCCGCTCAACTATGGGCGGGTTTTTTGATGCACATTTCCCATGAAAGGAGGTGATACGATGGGAAGATTTTGGGAGATCAAGAACGATGCTGGCGCGGATGCGGAGCTTTTGCTCTATGGTGCGATCTCGGATAGGTCGTGGAGCAACGACGAGGTGACACCGCGTCTTTTCGCAGAGGAACTTCGCGCTCTCGGAGGGAAGTCGCTCACGGTGCGCATCAACAGTCCCGGCGGTGACGTATTTGCGGCGCAGAGCATCTATAACCAGCTGCGCACGTATGGCGGGCGTGTCACGGTGCGGATTGACGGGCTTGCCGCGAGTGCAGCGACGATTGTCGCCTGTGCGGGAGATACCGTCATCATGCCGACGAACGCGCTCTATATGATCCACAACCCCGCAACCGTTACGGTGGGGGATGCGGCAGAGATGCGCACGGCGGCGGATGTGCTGGACACCGTGCGCGAGACAATCGTAAACGTCTATCAAAAGCGCACGAGCGACCATCTGACCGCAGAGGAGCTCACCGCCATGATGGACGATGAGACGTGGATGACGGCGCAGGAGGCACTTTCCTATGGATTCGTTGACCAGATCGACGAACAGAGTACAGTGACGAACTGCGTCAAAGACGGTCACTTGATCGTCAATTCCGTATCCTGCAACCTAGGGAAATTCAGGCACGCGGATAAGGTGAGGGAACTTTTGAACAGAAAGGACAGTGTGATACCTATGGGAGAAAACACAGGAGGAAATGATCTGCTGAACAAGATCAAAGACCTGCTCGGCGGTACGGCAAAGGAACAGGCCGATGGAGAACCCGCTCCGCCGATGGATGCAGCGGCGCAGGCGCAGGCAGATGTGGATGAAGTTGTCGCTCTGGCAAATAAGAACAGGGGGTAAAGGCTATGGCAAATAAGGAGACCATGACGGGCGTCGCCTATGACGGGCTTTTTGGCGGCGCGGAGGTAGAGGTGCTGACGCGCAACGTCACCGTCGCATCGGGGCAGAAGGTAAAGCGCGGCACCTTGCTCAGCGAATCGTCGGGCAAGTATAGTGCAGTGGCGGCGGGCGGCAAGGCGGTCGCTGTTGCGGCGGAGGATATCGACGCAGGTGCGGCGGATACCGTCGGAACGGCGTACATTACGGGGTATTTCAACCGTGAGAAGCTCATTATGGCATCGGGAGATACCGTGGGCGCACACGAAGAGGAACTGCGCGGCGTGGGGATTTTCCTTACGTCGATGAAGTAAGGAGGACAAATATGGCTATTGGACTGAAAGACACCATCTCGCTGATGCAGGCGATGGAGCGCATCAAGCCGCCGGCAACACTGCTCGTTGATACGTTTTTCCCGCAGGTGCCGACGCCGGCGATCACGTCGAAGATCGCCGTAGAGTACCGCAAGGGCGGCCGCCGTCTCGCACCGTTCGTTGTGGAGGGCGGGCATGGCATCAACACCGCGCGTACGGGGTCGACAGTGGATATCTATGAGCCGCCGATGGTTGCCCCGCGCCGCACGGTACGTCCTGAGGACATCGAGCAGCGCGGCTTCGGTGAGACGATCTATTCGACGAAGACGCCCGCACAGCGCGCGACGGAGATCCAGGCAAACGATCTTGCCGAGATGCAGGCGATGATCCTGAACCGCAAGAATCAGATGGCGGCGGAGATCCTGACAACGGGCGCATATACGATCAAGGGCTACGCCGATGATGGCACGACGGTCAAGACGGCAAAGGTCACGTTTGACTGGAACCAGAAGATCACGCCGACGACGACATGGGATCAGGCGAACGCAAGCATCTACAGCGACCTGAAGAATGTCTCCTCACTCATCCAGGAGAACGCGGGTGTTGTGCCGACGGTCGCCATCGTCGGCAAGAATGTCGCAGACTACATGCTCGGCAACGATCAGATCATGAAGTGGCTCGCCGTTCCGTCGAACACGAATCTTTCGCTCATGAGCATCCAGCCGCGCATCGAGAGCCCGCAGGTGGCGCGTATCGGTCTGATCCAGTCGCTCAACCTTGAGGTCTACAGCTACATGGAGACCTATACGGATGATGGAGGGCATACGGTGCCGTTCCTTGGTGCCGATGATGTCATCATCGGCATCCCCGGACGCGGCCGTCAGCTCCACGGTGCGGTCACGCTCATCAACGATACGGAGAGCGGATTCGAGACCTATTCGGGGCTCTACGTCCCGCAGTACGCCGCATCGAAGAACGCGAACACGATGAGCCTGACGGTATACAGCCGCTTCCTGCTCGCGCCCGAATTCGTCGATGATTGGGCATACATCAAGGCGAAATGAGGTGATGGACGATGAGGGTCATCGTAAAAGACGGCTTTGTCACCGTCGGAAACGCTATCTATGCTGCAGGGACGGAGGTCGATATCCCCGACGCTGCAGCAGGGCGGCTGTGCGCAGATGGGATCGTATCTCCCGCTGATGGGACTGCATCCTCGGAGCGCGTGCCCGAGGAGCATCCCGGCGCGCGTGTGGATACGGAGGAGGAGCTCGCCCCTGCCGAACTCCCCTCCGTTGATCCTGCCGCCGCTGCGAAAAAGCCGCGCGGCGGAAAAGAGTGAAGACGTTTAAGGAGCAGGCCGCAGATGATCTCGGCGTGTTCCTGAACGCGGATGAGTTCGCTGAGACGCACACCGTCAACGGCGTGGAGGTGCAGGCGGTTCTTGAGGGATTGACGACGAAGGAGTTTGTCCAACACAGGGGGCATCGCATCTCCTTTGAGGGGGTGGATGCGCGCACTGTGATTCTGCATCTGCGTGCGACGGATATTCCGCAAAAAGTAGCACAGGGAAATGTGCTTGAACTGGATGGGGAGATGTACCGCATCGCAGACACCGTAGATGATATGGGGCTCCTCACATTGACTTTGGAGGCAGGTGAAATATGAGCATAGAGATTGATGCGCGCGATCTAGATAAGGCTATGAGGGCGTTGGAGAATGTGCCGCATGCAGTGGAGCAGGCAACGGCAGCGGCGCTCAATCGTGCCGTGCTTGCCGGACGAACGGCGGTATCGAAGGGAATACGCGGACAGTACACCATACGCGCGGCGGACATCAAAGACCAGACACGTATTAAACGTGCAACGAAGGATGATCTCAGTGCGAGGATCGAGGTCAGCGGTACGCCGATTGACCTCACGAAATTTCGTGTGAGAATCTCGGGCAAAGGCGCCTATGCACAGGTCAAAAAGAGCGGCGGCAGTACGCTGCCCCATTCGTTCTTTATGGCTGTTGGCAAGGCGGGGCTCTATCATCGTGCATCGGCGTCACGCTTGCCGATTCAGCGCGAGTTTGGCCCCTCTGTTCCGCAGATGGCAGGGGATACCGAGGTGCGCGACGGCGTGGAAGCACGAATGCAGGAAGTATTTCGCACCCGCATTGCGCATGAGGTCGCCTATAGATTGGAGAATATGACATGACACCAATCGGCTGTGCTAAGGCATTGGCGAACTTTTTGCAGGAGCATTTCGACCGCATTGGCTATCGTCCGTTGGACGAGAAAATTGCGCGGAATAAGATCACGATTTGCGACGGATTCCTCGCCAAGGCTGTGAGCGCGGAAGAAAAGCGGGAGAGAGATCCCTATATTGTGATTCGTCCTGTTGAGGTTACGGACAGTAACGAGGGCTCTGTGATCAGGCTTCAGCTGCTCATGATGACGTACAGTTCTGATCAGAAGATGGGGCATCTCGACCTTTATCATCTTGCGGAAATAGTACGACAGGCGGTGGAGCAGAATCCAATCATCGGTGAAATGTATCTGCTCCAGATGCCCGTAAGGACGCTGATTCCGGAAGATCAGCCATGGCCGGAGTGGTGGGCGTATATGGAGCTGACCTATACGCTCGGACGCCCCGGCGCGCATATCAGTCAGTATTTGAATTCATGAATTGAGGTGTAAGTATGGCAAAGCAGGATGAGGAGATGACGGTGGAAGTGCCGACGACATTTCCACCTAAGGAGCCGATGGCATTGCAGGTCATGTATGTGGGGCCGAGCGTGCCGCGCCTAGGGCTTGTGCAGAATCGCGTCTACATCGGTGCAGCGGATGAAGTATTCGCACCGATCAAGGAAAAGTATCCGCTTGTTATGCAGCTCGTCGTCCCTGTCGAGGACAGCATGAGGGCACGCGCGGATGTGAACACGCCGGGGACGGTGTGCTATATGGCAGCGCAGCAGATTATGGGAGGTGAAGCATAATGGCAACAGGCTATAAACATGGTATCTATGGGCAGGAGGTGCCGACTTCCCTTGTGCCGATGACGCAGATCGGCGCGGGGCTTCCCGTCGTTTTTGGAACGGCACCGCTGCATCTGGCGGCAGATGCAGCAGAGCCGAATACGCCGCTCCTTTGTTATAAATATGACGAGGCGGTGGCAGCTCTCGGCTACTCTGATGATTGGGAGAAGTATACGCTTTGCGAGTTTATGAAGTCGCAGTTCGCGCTCTATAATGTCGCACCTGTGGTGTTCGTGAACGTTCTTGATCCTGCAAAACACAAGAACGTCGTTTCGGATAAGACCGTCGCGATTGCAGAGCGCACGGGAAAACTCGCCGCAGCGGTGATTCTCCCGACACTGAAGGTGAAGAAAGCATCCGCCGGACAACCGCTCACGGCGGGCGTTGACTATACGGCGACGTATGGGACGGACGGTGCGCTTTTGATCACGGTGCTCGCGGGCGGTGTCGCGCAGGATGCGGCGAAGCTCTACCTCGACTATGACGAGCTTGCGCCGGGGATGGTCACAGCAGATGATATCGTCGGCGGGGTTGACACGCAGACGGGGGCATATTCGGGGCTGGAGCTCGTGGCTCAGGTCTATCCAAAATTCGGATTGGTTCCAGGGCTTATCCTCGCCCCCGGGTGGTCGCACAGCAGCAAGGTCGCAGCGGTCATGGTTGCGAAGTCGACGAAAATCAACGCCCGTTTTGAGGCACTTGCGCTGGCGGATATCTCGGTCAAGGAAGCGAAGAAATACACTGATGTGAGCGCGTTGAAGCGGAAAAACAACCTTGTGGATCCGCAGCTTGTTGTGTGTTGGCCGAAAGTTTCGCTCTCCGGTACGGAGTATCACCTGTCGACGCAGCTGGCAGGCGTCATCTGCGCGACGGATGCCAAGCACGATGATGTGCCGTACAAGTCTCCGTCGAATGAGAGTGCGAAGTGTGATGCATCTGTTGTCGATGGCGGAGCAGAGGTTTTACTTGACGTGGAGACAGGTGCCTATCTCAATGGGCAGGGTATTGTGACCGCTATCAATGAGGGCGGCTGGCACGTATGGGGCAACCGTATGAGCTGTTACCCCGGCAATACCGACGTGAAGGATGGCTTTATCCCGATTCGCCGTATGTTCTGCTGGCTCAACAATACGTTGATCACGACCTTCTGGAACAAGATTGACAACCCGATGAATAAGCGGCTTATTTCGACCATTGTCGATAGTGCAAATATCTGGCTGAATGGTCTCACCGCGCGGGGATATATCCTCGGCGGGCGCGTGGAGTTCCGTGAGGATGAGAACACGACGACGGAGCTCATGGATGGAATTCTGCGCTTTCACGTCTACTTCTCGCCGCCGTCGCCGGCGCGAGATATCGAGTTCGTGCAGGAGTATGATCCGTCGTACATTAAGACGCTGTTCGGCGACTAAGGAGGGAGAATAATGGCTTATAACGTAGTACGGGACAAGCTGACCGACTATGCCGTGTTTAAGGACGGTACGCTTTTGCTTGGCACGGCGGATATCGACTTGCCGAACATTGAGTATCTGACAGATACGATCAAAGGTCCCGGCATCGTGGGTGAGGTCGATATGCCGACGATGGCTATGACGAGTTCCATGGAGGTCAAGATCAACTGGCGCACGGTCAATGAAGACCTCACGGATCTCATGGCACCGCGTGCCCATGATCTTGAGTTCCGTGGGTCGCAGGCGCATTATGACAGCGCAACGGGACGCATTCAGCAGGTTCCCGCCGTCGTTAAGGTGCGCGCCCTGCCAAAGTCCGGAGAACTCGGAAAGTTCGAGACCGGAGCAACGACTGGATCGGGGAATACGATGGTATGTGTCTATCTCAAGGTGTCCATCGGCGGGAAAACTCGCGTGGAGATTGACAAATTTGCGCGCGTGTTCCGTATCAATGGCACGGATTATATGGCGGAGGTTCGTGCCGCTCTTGGACTGTAAGGAGTAATGCAGCATGAAGATCACACTGACAAAGCCTGTCACATATAAGGAGCAGGAATACAAGGAGCTCACCGTTGACCTTGACGGGCTGAATGGCCTCGATCTGATGAAGGCGAACGCAGCACAGCGCGGAAACCCGGACAATGTGGTGCCTGCCCTTTCGATGGGGTATCAGGCGCAGGTGGCAGCACTTGCGGCGAAGGTGCCGATTGAGGTGATTGAGCATCTCGCCGCGCCGGACTTTGTGAAAGTCACGATTGAGGTGCAGCGTTTTTTGCTCGGCAGGGATTGATCGACCTTGACGGCGGACGGAGCCCGGCATCGTTGATTCGTGGCGCGGTGATCGCTCTGTCACAGGCGACATATACATCCGTTGCATTTTGGCTTTCCCTGCCGATAGCGGAGCTCCTTGTGTGGGGCGAGGAGATTAGACAACGCGCGACACAATGAAAAAGCACTTGCTTTTCGGCAAGTGCTTTTATCATGGATTTATTTTCTACGATCAGGATGCTTTTCGAAATAGGCCTTCTGATACTTACTGAACCTCCACGCTGCGTACACGATGAAGGCTGACCCGATAAGGGTAAACACAAGAAGCGGCGGCGTCGATATGACGGTCTTGAGTACCTCAAGTGCACCGCTGATAGCCGCCAATACGAGGCAGAAGATCAGAAATAGGATGCTAACGACGAAACGGAATATGGAGTCCAATGCATCAAACATGACAACCACCTCCATAACACGATTGATATAAACAGCATACCACATGAAAGGAGGCGTGTCTATGGGAAAGCTGATGGAGCTTGCTTTTTCGATTACGGGAAAACTCGGCTCGACGTTTACCGGATCGGCACAAAAAGCGTCAAAATCGCTTGCCCAGCTGAAGGCGGAGGCGAAGAGCCTTGAATCCGCTGTAAAAGAGACTGAGCGTGCGCAGAAACTGTTGAACCAGTCGTTTCGCAGTGGGCATATTGGAGAGAAAGCCTATGCGACGAATATGGCCGCCATGAAAAAAGACCTTATGGGGTACAACTATGCTCTGCTAAAGAATGCGGATTTGCGCAGAAAGGCGGCAGCTGCCGATGTTGGCGGACAGGCACAGGAAGCGCCGCAAAGCGGAGGACTCTTATCAAAAGCGGCTGATATAGCGGCAAAAGCCGCCTCGTTCGGGGCGATTGCGGGAGGGATACGTTCTGCCGTTGGCGCGGCGATAGACTTTGAGTCGGCCATGGCAGATGTGCGCAAGGTTGTCGACTTTGATACGCCGCAGCAGTTCAAGGATATGCAGCAGGATATCCTAAAGCTCACGCGAACCCTGCCGATGACGGCCGAAGACATTGCAAAGATCGTTGCTGCCGGTGGGCAGGCGGGTATTGCAAAGGAGGATCTTCTTGGTTTCGCCGAAGCCGCCGCAAAGATGGGCGTCGCTTTTGACATCACCGCTGATCAGGCGGGCGATATGATGGCGAAATGGCGCACGGCGTTCAAAATGAATCAGGACGAGGTGATTGCGCTCGCCGATAAGATCAACTATCTCGGCAACACGACGGCGGCATCGGCGCCGCTTATCTCGGATGTCGTGACGCGTATCGGCCCCTTGGGTGAGGTCGGCGGCGTCGCCTCGGGTGAGATTGCGGCACTCGGTGCGTCGATTGTTGGCGTAGGTGTCCAATCCGAGATTGCCGCGACGGGTATCAAGAACCTTATTCTCGGAATGACACAAGGCGACAAAGCCTCGAAAGAACAGAGGAAAGCTTTTGCGAGTCTCGGCTTCAGTACGGTTGAGTTGGCAAAGCGTATGCAGACGGACGCTAAAGGAGCAATCCTTGATCTGATGAGAGCAATTAAGAATATTGATCCATCGGAACAGGCGGGGATGCTTGACTCGCTTTTTGGCAAGGAGTCCATCGCTGCAATCGCGTCACTTCTCAGCAATCTTGAAGGGCTTGAAGAAAATTTGAATAAGGTCGCTGATGCAGAGATTTACGCGGGCTCCATGAACGCAGAGTTCCAAGCGCGGTGTGAAACAACGGAGAACTCATTGCAACTCATGAAAAACGCAGCAGGGGAGCTTGCAATCAACATAGGCAGCTTACTGCTTCCGTACATCAAAGACGCGGCAGAGGGGCTCAGTAGTTTCACGGGCGGACTTATCACATGGGTGCAGACGAATCCCCGAGCGGTCGCGCGATTCGGGGAGACAGCAAAGATACTGACGGCGTTGCTCATTGCGTATAAGGTTGGCGTCGGAATAACGGCGCTCTCTACAGCGCTGAAAGCGGCGAGCCTGTCGACGCGCGCCTTGACACTCGCCCAAACAGCGCTGAATGTTGCTATGAGTCTCAATCCTGTGGGGCTCGTCATCGCGGGTATCGTTGGCTTGATCGCGATCAGCTACGAACTCTATACCCATTGGGAGGAGGTCAAGGCATTTTTCGTCGGGCTTTGGGAGAGCCCGGCAGGGGCGATTCTTGCGTTCATGGATGGACCCATTACAGCGCTCATCTATATCGAGTCACTCATCATTGCCAACTGGGAGGCGGTCAAAGTATGGTTTACGCTGCTCTGGGACGATCCATCTGCGGCAGTATCGGAGTTCGTTGATTTTTTGGAGGGAAAAATCGGCGTGGGATGTGAGTGGGTCAAGCAAAAATGGGAGGAGTTGAAAGAAGTTCTGTCTCACCCAATCGATGCCGTAGTTAATTTTATCAGCGATGGCGATAGTAACGCCGCAGCGGCGTCCGGTGTTGATATCTCCGCAAATGCGCGCGGAGGCATCTACGGACATGGCGCATTTTTGACAACCTTTGCAGAGGATTCACCCGAGGCGGCAATTCCGATCGACGGTTCTGCGCGCGCTGCTTCGCTCTGGCGGCAGACGGGAGAAATGATGGGGCTTTTGCCGCGTGACGGCGGCGGTGTCAGCCTGTCAATCTCTGCACCGATTACGATCAACGGCAGTGCAGACAGCGGAACGGTCATGCAGATACAACAAGGAATCGACGCGGCAGTAGAGCGTGCCTTGGCACGGATCCAGCATCAGAGGGGGCGCGTAAGTTATGTCTAGGACGTATACGACCATCTCCGGCGACGTGTGGGATATGATCGCAAAGGAGCAGCTTGGGGGGGAGCGGTATACGTCTCTGCTTATGCGGGCGAATCCGGAGCACCTGAATACCGTTGTGTTTTCGGCGGGGGTATCGCTCGTCTTGCCGGAGGTTACAACGCCGATTCCCGAGAGCCTGCCCCCGTGGCGGAGGTGAGATATGATTGCACGAAATGTCATAGCGAGAATACTCTATAACGGCAAGGACATATCCGTCGATCTTGCCAACTATCTGAAGTCCATGAGCTATAACGACGTGATGAGTGATTGCGCGGATGATCTGAGTATCACGCTTGAAGATATGGCGGAACTATGGGAGGGGGACTGGATACCGGACAAGGGCGCGACGATCGGTGTCAGTCTTGTCGCGCAGAATTGGAATGCCGATGGCGCTAGTGAAAAACAGCTTGAGCTCGGTTTGTTTGAGATTGATGAAATTGAGATCGGCGGAATGCCGCATGAGGTCACCATCAAGGCAGTGTCTGTGCCGGATAACAACACGCTGCGCGGCGTGGAGCGTAATCGCAGCTGGGAGAAGACAAAGCTGTCGGTGATTCTGCGTGATGTCGCAGGTGAGTCGGGGATGGAGCTTTACTATGACACTCCCGATGATCCGGAGATTGATCGTGCCGAGCAGACGGAGGAATCCGATCTCGTGTTTTTACTGAGACTCTGTAAAGACGCGGGGCTCGCACTTAAAATCGCGAATGGAAAAATCATTGTATTTGACGAGGTGGAATACGAGAAAAAAGAACCTGTCGAGACGCTGCTGCGCGAAGGATCCAATATTCAAAGCTATCGGATCCGCTCCCAGACGAGAGAGGTATATCGGGCATGTCATGTCAAGTATGCGAATTCCAAGAAGGGTGTCAACATCGAGTACACGTTTACGCCGGATGAGAAGAAGCAGGGAAAAACCCTGCAAGTGAATGAACAGGTGGACAGCATCGCTGCCGCCGAGAAGCTGGCGAAGAAAAAGCTGCGTGAAAAGAACTGCGCGGAGGTCACCGTGGAATTGGCGCTGATGGGATCGTTCGACCTGTTGGCAGGCAACACGGTGAATCTCAAAGGCTTCCATGTGTTTGACGGTAAGTACATCATCACGAAGGGAAGCCACAGCATAGGAAATGGCTACAGTCTGAATCTCGATTTGAGGAGGTGTCTGGATGGTTACTGATTCGCACAGTAGGAACATGATCCGCATAGGACGCGTCTCCTCCGTGCATCCGTCAGAAATGGCGGTCAAGGTGGTGTTTGAGGACAAGGACAATCTCGTATCTGATAAGCTGCCCGTTCTCGTTCGCGGCAGCAGCAAAAACCGCGACTATTGGCTTCCCGACGTGGGGGAGCAGGTCTGCTGTCTTATGCTTCCCAATGGGCACAATGCTGGTATCTGTCTCGGTTCGTTTTATTCGGAGAGCTCTCCGCCCGCCATTGCCGATGCAGAGAAACGCCGCATTGATTTTTCCGGCGGATCGTTTGTAGAGTTTGACCGCGCGACGGGCGGGCTGACCATCCAGTGCGCGGGTGACGTAGTAATCAACGGGCGGACAATTTCGCTGAATTAGGGAGGTGTGACATGCCATCGGCGGTAAGAGACGGCGATGCGACGACGGGCACATGTGATAAAGGCATGCCATGCTGCCCGCACGGGCGGTCGGGGGCGGTGAACGTAACCAGCGGAAATGTGTTTGTCAATGGACGGGGACTGCATCGGCTGAATGACACGGGACCGACGAACTGCCCGCATGGCGGGACATTCGCGAGTGTTGCGGGAAGCGCAAGTGTATTTTGTAATGGGCGGCCTGTGATCCGCATCGGGGATGCGACGATGTGTCAGTCATGCGGGCAGTCGGGCACCCACACGATGGGGAGCGGGAATGTATTTGTAGGAGGCTGAGAGATGAGTATCTGGGAGTCGCTGCTTTCAGCATTTACGAGCGGAGGTGCGGGATACAGCAATATTGGGACGCTTGGCGGCATATCGTTTCATGTCTCAGCATGGAACGATGTCTACACATTTGATGAATTCTCACGCAGTGCTAAAACTCGTACTGCTTCCCATGAAGTCATTGGGCAAAAGCCGCTGACAGAATACCTTGGCCCCGACCTGCAAACGCTGACGTTGAAGATTAAGCTCCATGCTTCGCGCGGGGTAAAGCCTCGCAATGAGATTGATCGTTTAATCGAGTACTGTGAAGGCGGGAAGGTGCTGACATTCACGGTGGGAGGGCAGAAGGTCGGGAAGAACAAGTGGCTGATCGAGTCGGTCGGCGAGGCGGTAAAATACTACGATACGAAAGGGAGTATCCTCGCCGCCGATGTTGACCTGTCGCTCAAGGAGTATGTTGTACCGAAACAGCTAGGAGATGGTTATGCATCATGAATATTGTTGAAATCGCCGCGACGGATCCGACACATATCGCCTTTGCTCCGCGTACACCAATGGAAGAAATTATGCAAAACGTGCGGACGATCCTCACAACACGGCGGGGGAGCGTTCCCCTAGATCGTGATTTCGGTATGGATGTTTCCGTCGTTGACCAGCCGATCAATCGTCTCCAGGCCATCCTTACGACGGAGATTATCGAGACGGTGGAGCGATATGAGCCACGCGCGGAGGTCGTCGCTGTGGATTTTTCGGGGGATGGTGCAGGTGGTGTCGTTGTCCCTCATGTTAAGGTGGTGATCCATGTATGAGCTTGCCTGAGGTGAATTTCGTAGAGACAGACACGAACACAATCAAGGCGGAGATCATCGCAGGGTATGAGCGTGCAGCGGGACGGTCGCTCGCCCACGGGGATCCAGTTCGTCTATTCCTAGAGAGCATGGCAAGTGTCATTGCACATCAACATGTGCTGATTAACGACACGGGGAAAATGAATCTGCTTGCGTATGCACGTGGGGATTATCTTGACCACATTGGTCTGCTTGTCGGTGCGTATCGCATACCAGCCGCCGCTGCGACGGTGCAGTTTCGTGTAACACTTTCGGCCGTGCGGCCGAATGCAGTCACGATCCCCAAAGGGACGCGCATCAGTGCCGCAGAGAATGTATTTTTTTCGTTGGATCAGGATGTCGTTGTAGCCGCGGGAGCGACAGAGATCACCGTCCACGGAACCTGTACCGAAAAAGGAGTAGCGGGGAACGGTTACGCGCCAGGCGAGATCAAGACGATTGTCGATCCAATTCCATATGTCCAGACGATGATCAACACGACACGGTCAGAGGGGGGCATGGACATTGAGCACGATGATGCTTTTCGTATGCGCATTCAAGAAGCACCTGAACATTTCAGCGTCGCGGGGCCATCTGCAGCATACAAGTATTTTGCGAAGTCGGCATCGGCGATGATCATCGATGTCGCTGTTACAAGCCCTGGTCTGGGAGAGGTAAATGTATACCCCTTGCTCATTGATGGAGGGCTGCCGGGAGATGAGATGCTGCGTGAAGTTGATCGAGTTGTAAATGCCAGTGACGTACGCCCGCTGACCGATAAAGTCAAAGTGCTTGCTCCGACCGAGGAGCCTTATGACCTCGAGCTTACGTATTACATTGACGAGGTGGATAGCACAAGAGAGATAAGTATAAAGTCGGCAGTTGAACAAGCCATTGATGACTTTGTAACATGGCAGAGATCCAAAATTGGACGCGACATCAACCCGACGGAGCTCCAGTATCGCATTCGCGCGGCGGGAGCAAAGCGCGTTGCAGTTACGTCCCCTCAATTCATCGCGGTGGGAGAGACTTCGGTTGGCGTTATCCGTGGAAAGCAAATCACCTACGGAGGGCTTGAACATGGCTAAGGAGATGCAGAACATCAGCCTGTTGGATGTTGCGCCGAAGAATCTTTTCGTAGATGAAACAGTTAGAAACATCGTGGCGGGGATTGATCCATACTTGCGAGACATTGCATCCATGATTCCAGTTGATGCAGTAATTGCAAGTATTGAGAGTCTTCCCGAAAGTATTGTTGATGTCCTCGCGTGGCAATGGCGGGTTGATTTCTACGACAACACAATGCCTCTCGCAGATAAGCGCAACGCAGTCAAACAGTCGATTGCCATGCACCGCATCAAGGGGACACGCCGTGCAGTGGAGCTCGCTCTGCACATGGTTTACACAAGCGGTGAGGTAAGCGAGTGGTTCGAGTATGGCGGGCGGCCGTATTATTTCTGCGTGCGATTCATCGAGCCCAACAGCATCCGTACGGAGGACGTTGACCGTGTGATCCGCATCATCAACGCTGTCAAGAACACGCGGAGCTGGCTTGAGAGCATCGGCTTTACGCGCCATGTCCCGATGGGGCTGTGTCACGGGACAGTTGTTTCGACGAACAAAACATATCGCATGATGCCGCCGCGTCCGCACGATGTTACCATTCGCAGTGGTACGTATCATGGCGTAGGAGTATCAGTCTATAAGGAGGTCGTATTACGTGAGTAATTGGTCATCATATCACTTTACGCGCAAGGGGGAACAGCTCCGTGCGAAGGTGGAGGCGGGAAAATGTAAACTCACCCTGACGAAGATCAAGATCGGCAATGGGAGCGTGACATTGGGCGACATAAAAGACATGAGTGATCTCAAAAGTCCGCAGCTCGTTCTCGGTATCAGCTCGTGCGCTGTGAGCGTCGAGGATGATCGTGTCTGCGAAGTCGTTGGAATCGCGTCGTCCTCTAATGTGGAAAATGCCTTCTCAGTCACGGAGATGGGGCTCTATGCAAACGATCCTGACGTCGGAGAAATCCTGTATTTGGTAGAGATCGACACGTCGCCTGACGATATGCCGAACAAAAACGCACAATCGCCTGTGACGCTGGCCTATCAGATTGAGCTTGTGACGAGCAACACGGCAAATGTGACAGCGCTGGTATCGCCTGCGGGGCTGGTCACAGTAAAGATGATGAGCGCCCACCGCACCGCCGCCGAGCTCGACCATCCCGACGGGAGTGTCACGACGCCGAAGATCCGAGACGAAGCTGTCACAGGGGCAAAGATCGCCGACGGTGTGATCGAAAAGAAGCACCTCACAGCGGCTATGATGTCAGTGATCGCAAACGCCGGAATCGCCATCCTCCAGCGCAGCAAGCCCTACGCAGTCGGCGACATCGCATATCACAAAGCCCTGCCATCGTGGGCGCGGATTGAGTGCGTGAGGGCGGGTACCACCGCCGCGACACTGCCGACTCAAATAGAACAAATGGTTCAAAACGGGGGGGGTGATGGTCACTGACGGTACAGTCGTGTGGATCATTGACGATCTGCGTGACGGCACGCCCGTCGGCGCGGTGCGCGGGTCACTCTACCTGCCCGCAGGCTACGTCAAAGCCAACGGCGCAACAGTGCAGAGGGCGGACTATCCGCGCCTTGTAGCACTGGCGGACAAGCATAACCTATGGACGGACAATACGGCCGCAAATGCTGGATTGTTCGGGCGAGGGGATGGGAGCACGACGATGGTGCTGCCGAACTGGACAGATCGCATGGTGCAGATGGCGATGGATAGTGCGGGGGCAAGCGTCGCGGCAGGATTGCCGAATATTACGGGT
>QWCT01000755.1_pt1 | contig 19519 bp, 10 predicted proteins | sample 1972681 | NCBI WGS metagenome assembly QWCT01 (sample SAMN09866701, study PRJNA288562) | Human oral metagenome isolate pre3_saliva, whole genome shotgun sequencing... | isolation source: mouth | host: Homo sapiens | place: USA: California | reverse complement strand
CCCGACCGGCGCAGCCGCAGACGCTGCACAAGCCGTGGCCGACAAAGAGGGACAGCCGAAAGATACAGCTGCTGCCGTTCCGGCCGCAACGGAGGAGAACGCTGAAGGCGCTCCCGTCGCCGCTGTCGATGTTCCGCAAGCTGATAGTGCTACGGTGGCGAAATGGTACACGCCCGTCATCGACCAGCTTCAGAAGTATGGCAACGCCTCTTCTACTGCCGGCCGCAGCCTCTTTTATATTTTCTTGATGGGTATCCTCGGCGGTCTCGTGACGCTCTTTACGCCTTGCGTTTGGCCGATTATTCCGATGACCGTTTCTTTCTTCCTGCACCGCAGCGACGATCGTCGTAAAGCCGTGCGCGAAGCTATTATATATGGTGTCAGCATTGTCGTAATCTACGTCACGTTAGGTCTCGTAATCTCCGGACTTTTCGGTGCCAGCGCGCTGAATAGTTTGTCGACAAATGCGATTTTCAACATCATATTCTTCCTGATGCTTCTCATCTTCGGTGCAAGTTTCTTGGGCGGTTTCGAGATTACGCTTCCCTCCAAATGGAATAACGCCGTCGATTCTAAGGCTTCCAGCACAGCAGGTCTTTTAGGTATCTTCCTAATGGCTTTCACGCTTACGCTGGTTTCTTTTTCTTGCACCGCGCCGATTGTAGGTTTCCTCCTTGTTGAGGCTTCTACCTCTACCGGTAGCGCAATGGCGCCGGCCGTAGGTATGGTGGGCTTCGCCTTAGCTTTAGCCTTGCCGTTTACGCTCTTTGCGCTCTTCCCCACGATGATGAAGAAAGCGCCGAAGAGCGGTAGCTGGATGAATATGATCAAAGTAATCTTAGGTTTTGTCGAGATTGCTTTCGCCTTGAAGTTCTTCTCCGTGGCCGATTTGGCTTACGGCTGGCATATTCTGGACCGCGAAGTATTCCTCAGCTTGTGGATCATCCTCTTCGCAGCTTTGGGTTGCTACCTCTTCGGCTGGTTGCGCTTCCCCCACGATGATGTCGAAGATCATACGAGCGTACCCCGCTTCTTTATGGGCGTCGTTTCCTTTGCCTTTGCCGTGTATATGGTGCCGGGCCTCTGGGGTGCACCGTGTAAGGCCGTGAGTGCATTCTCTCCGCCTATATCTACGCAAGACTTTAATCTTGACCCGGTTAAGGTCGAAGCGAAATTCCGTGACTATGATGCCGGTATGGCTTACGCGAAGTCGGTTAACAAGCCTGTACTCTTAGACTTCACCGGCCACGGTTGCGTCAACTGCCGTAAGATGGAGCTTGCCGTATGGCACGATCCTAAAGTGCGCGACCTTTTGATGAAAGATTACGTCCTCATCTCGCTCTATGTCGACGAGAAAGCGCCGCTTCCGGAGAACGTAGAGGTACAAGAAGACGGCAAGACAACAACGCTACGCACCGTCGGCGACAAGTGGAGCTACTTGCAACGACATAAATTCGGCTCGAACCAGCAGCCGCTCTACGTCCCTGTAGATAACGAAGGCAACCCTTTAAATCACACCTTCAGTTATAAAGAAGACATTGACGGCTACGTGAAATTCCTCAAAGAAGGTTTAGATCGTTATAAAACAAAATAAAGTATAGGTGCCGCGAAGCTCAGGTTTCGCGGCACTTTATTTTGACGCCAAATGCGACGTAAGCTCCGGTGCTGCAGCCGCTCTCTAAGATTGCTTAGCCCGACTGATCGGGCCACGATATAGACGCACAACTGACTCAACTGACAGAGATCTTTCATCTATCACCATTTAGCTATCTAAAGCCTTATCCTCCCTTGTCATTGTCTGCCTTCTGTGCAGCCGAAGGCAGGGGTGTGTTTTTCTTTACCCAAAATTCGTCGCTATAATATCAACGCCCATACCTCCTTTCGTTTGCTGCCGCCAAACGATCGTATGCTCAGACCAAACCATGGTTTGCTGGTAGCAAACGATCGTTTGGTGGCAGCAAACGAATGCCATCTTTGCTTCGTGTTGACAAAAAGTTGGCCGGTAATTTTTCCCGGAGTGTTATTTGTCTGCGAAATTCCGGCGGATTCATAGCAAATGAAAAAATAACGCTTTTTTATTTAGCGTTTTTAAACCCGATAATCTTGACTGTATCGTCATTTGTTTGTAGCTTTGCCCAGAAGTAGCGCAAGACCGAAAGTAGCCGCTTTGGCGTGATCGCTGAAATCCTCGCCCCTCTTGATCTGGTGCTTCTCCTTGTGGGCCGTGGCGCAAGCATCATAAGCTCAGTTAGGCTGTGTCTCGAGCCTAATTTCGCGCTTCATACATTATTAATAGGCCCTCCGGCATCACGCGCTGCAGTGCGATATTGTGTTGCACAGGCGCTTCGCTGAATTTCCAAAAAGCAAGACAACAGATTATAAACTCACAAAAACAAGCAAAGCATGAAAAGGTTTTTACTCGCAACTGCCATCGTTCTATGCAGCGTCAGCGCGGCAATAGCCCAAAGCAAATGGACGATGAGAGTACGTATGACGTCAGGCGAAACGAAAGAGATTCCCTGTAATGATATTCAAGATGTTACTTTCTTCAATAGTGAGAGCGCTTCTTACTATGCCGATGTCAACGTGACGCATACTTACAACTTATATTATGGTGCTGTGACGACGGATGCCGGATTGTATACGATCCATCTTTGCGACGGCGAACTCACTACCGGCGGCTTGCCCAAGGAAAACAATAAGCACGACGTCAGATTGACGGTGATCGCCAGGCCTTCGCAGGATGCCGACCACGCGAAATTACCGGCTGGTACGTATACTTTGGTGGAGTCGGCGAATCAAAGCGGCATTTGGAAAGCGCAGAGTATATACATCGAGACTAATAGAGTGAACGATGCCGGCCAGGTTGATGGTTTCTTGGATTCGTTGAGCACGTGCGTCTTGCAGGTTGAAGAGAAAGGCGATGGCAATTACCACCTCGTGCTTGAAGGAACGCTGCAAACGCACGGTAAAGTGCGCTTTGTATACGACGGCGCACTCACGTTTGTGAACAAAGACAAGAATGCAGGTTATAAATATGTGACGGAGGATGTCAACTTCGTGCCCGTGAATTATAATGGTAAGTATGTCAAAGCCACGAGCCGATACTGCGACTATACGCTTGCATTCCTCAATTGCGAAGTGGATAGCAAAGGATTTGTTGTGGGCGATGGCGAATTGCTTAGCCTTGTACTCTTGACGAAATATCAAGTACCGATGGATATAAACACCATTGCGGGCACTTACGATGTAGTGATGCCCGTAGCCGGTGCAGAATATAAAGAAGGGAAATTTATCGGCGGTACAATGCGCAAGACCGGCGGCACGTTCTACCCCATAGGTTCGTTTTATGAAACCTTGAGCGACGGTTATGGAGATACGTACGGTTTGCTGAGTGGCGGCACGATCACGGTTAGCGTAGCCGGCAATAAGATTACGTTTAAGGGCAACTGGACCACACCGCAGGGTAAGGCCATTAAGATGGACTTCACGGGCGATGCCGGTGCCATCATCGACACGTCAGAATCAGAATTCGGCGCGCCGGCGCAAGCCGACTTCGGCCGCCAGAGCATCTATAGTTCTAATCTGAACCAGCGCGTTAACCTGCAAGGCGCAGGCAGCCGCGGCGGACAAGTCTATATGATGAAGCGATAGAGTCCTACTTTTCAGCAGGGCTGTGGTGAGCATTCAAGGTCAATGGCGAGTTGGTCTTGAATGCTCACTTTATATGCCAACTTTCGATAGCCACTCGGCGCAAGGGAGAGGCCGCCGGCGCTTCTCCATAGCAGAAAAACGCTTAACTTTGCAGGTGGATGAAATATGCTGATGTTATTTTGCCTCGAAAGCTGACGGATCCGCTAACGTATCAGATTCCGGAAGCCCTCTCCGCGACCATCGTGTCGGGGAGTAGGGTAGTCGTGCCGCTACAAACAAAGTTCTACACGGGTATCGTGTTGCAAGTGCACGAGCGTCGGCCCGAATTCAAATTGAAGGAAGTAGTCGGCGTGGCTGATAGCTCTCCCGTGGCTACGGCGAGCCAACTCCAACTCTGGCAGTGGATGGCGAGCTATTATATATGTACGCTCGGCGAGGTGATGACCGCCGCACTACCTGCGGGTTTGAAGTTGCAGAGCGAAACGCTCGTATGCCGCGCAGAGGGAATCGATGTAGCGCCGCTCGATGCAGGCGATAGCTCGGCGCAAACCACGCCTTTAGCGCAAAAAATATTAGCGGTGCTCTCGGAAACAAAGCCCACGATGATCAAGCAATTGCAGCAAATCGTGGGCAGCACGGAGGTGTTCACCCACGTACGCCGCCTGGTCGAGCGCGGCTGGGTCGTCGTCGAAGAGCAGCTGGGCCGCCGCTTTGCGCCCAAGACCGAAGTGCGCCTCCGCTTGGCCTCCGCCTTTTTCGATGAGGGCCGCCTCAATGAAACGCTCGACAGTCTGAAGCGAGCGCCCAAACAGCAGCAGGCCCTCTTGGCTTATCTCGATGCGGCGGGCGCTCCGGCGGCGCTCAATTTGCGCAATGCCGCCCTGCTGATGGAAGTCAGTCGGGCCGAACTCCGTAAGCGAACGGCAGATGATGGCGCGGCCTTGACCGCTTTGTGTAAAAAGGGCATCTTGGAGCAATATGACGTGGCCGTAGGTCGATTGAAAAGTTTCAAAGCCTTGCCCGAACGTTTACAACCTCAGTTGTCCTCGCTTCAACAACAAGCCCTTAAGGAGATCAAAACCGTCTTTTCGCAACGCGATACTTGCTTGCTCCACGGCGTAACCTCAAGCGGGAAGACGGCTGTCTACATCGAATTGATTAAAAGTGCGATCGCTGAGGGTAAACAAGTGCTCTACCTCTTGCCGGAAATAGCCCTGACGACGCAATTGATGCAGCGGCTTGGGCGCGTCTTTGGCGACAAAATGGGCGTTTACCATTCAAAGTTTCCCGACAACGAACGCGTGGAAACGTGGCTGCGTCAGCTTTCTTCAGAACCCTTTCCGCTGATTCTGGGCGTGCGCTCTGCGCTGTTGTTGCCCTTTCAAAATCTTGGCCTAATCATCGTTGACGAAGAGCACGAGGCATCTTATAAGCAGCAAGACCCGGCTCCGCGCTACCACGCAAGAGATACGGCGCTCGTCTTGGCGCAACGCTGCGGCGCAAAGGTGTTGCTGGGCACGGCAACGCCGGCCGTGGAGACTTATTATAATGTGCAGAAAGGGAAGTTTGGACTCGTTGAGATGCATCAGCGCTTCGGCGATTTGCAAATGCCGCAGATTCTTGTCGAAGATGTGGGCGAACTGCGCCGCAAGAAGTTGATGAAGACGCCCTTTGCGCCCCGACTCATCGACGAGATGGCGCGAGCGATCGAAAGGCGCGAGCAGGTCATCCTCTTTCAAAACCGCCGCGGCTATGCGCCGGTGCTGGTCTGCGATACTTGCGGCTGGACGCCCCACTGCACTTGTTGCGATGTGGCGCTGACTTATCATCAGCGGCAGCAACGGCTCGTTTGTCATTATTGCGGCAAGACTTATGATGTGCCTACGCAGTGTCCCAATTGCGGCAGTAAAAAATTGCTCGATTTAGGCTTGGGCACGGAGAAGGTAGAAGCGGCCGTAAAGGCCATTTTGCCGCAGGCCCGCACGGCGCGTCTGGATTTGGACACGACGAGTACGCGCTCGGCTTATGAGCGAATCATAGCCGACTTCGCCGCAGGTGGGAAGGACGTACTCATAGGTACGCAGATGGTGACGAAAGGTTTAGATTTCGACCGCGTTCATGTAGTCGGTATTATCAATGCGGACCAACTGCTCAGCGCGCCTGACTTCCGAGCACACGAAAGAGCGTATCAACTGATGTCGCAGGTGGCCGGCCGGGCCGGCCGGCGCGACGAAAGGGGGCTCGTAATCCTACAAACGCGGCAGCCGGAGCTTTCTTTGATGCACCAAGTGGTCACGCATGACTACAAAGCGATGTATCGCGAGCAGCTTGCCGAGCGCAAGGACTATGATTATCCGCCCTTCGTGCGGCTAATTATCGTCTGCTTCAAACATCGTCAAGAGGAGGTGGTGGCGCATGCGGCCGAGTCGTTTACTGCTTCGCTCCGTGCGGCCTTTGGCGAGCATTTGTTGGGGCCCGATCGGCCGCCGGTGGGCCGCGTACAGTTGCAGTTTATTCGGCGCTTGATGATCAAGGTGCCCGTTTCGTATCCCGTCAGCGGAGTGCGCCGCTCGCTGCTTACCGCTCGCGATCTGCTGCTTTCACAAGCCGCTTTTCGGGGTGTGAATGTGTATTTTGATGTCGACCCATTGTGATTTTATCTTCCGAAAAAGCGCTTTCGTAGCGTAAGATGCGCAACTACCGGCGCTCCAAGCGGGGCGGCTAACGGAAAAATAAGTAACTTCGCCGCAGAATCTTTTTGTTTATGATCGAATTACAAGGAATTCGCAAATCATTTGGCGATTTGGAAGTGCTGAAAGGCATTGATTTAAGCGTCAATAAGCGAGAAGTAATCAGCATTGTGGGGCCCAGTGGTGCCGGAAAGACAACCCTTTTGCAGGTCTTGGGCACGCTTTATCGTCCCGATGCGGGCTCGATTCTTTTTAATGGAACCGACTTGGCCGCACTTGGCAAGAAGGCGCTCGCGCGTTTTCGCAACGAACATATAGGTTTCATCTTCCAATTTCACCAATTGCTTCCGGAGTTTACGGCTTTGGAGAACGTGTTCATTCCGGCACTCATTGCGCGCAAATCAGAAAAGAAAGCGCGCGAGCGGGCTGCCGAACTGCTCCACTTTCTTGGCCTTTCGGAGCGTGCACACCACAAGCCCTCCGAGCTTTCCGGTGGCGAGCAGCAGCGCGTGGCCGTGGCGCGGGCTTTGATGAATGAGCCTGATGTTATTTTAGCCGACGAGCCGTCCGGAAGTTTAGATAGCCGCAACAAGGCTGAGTTGCACAAACTCTTTTTTGATTTGCGCGATCAGTTGGGTCAGACCTTTATTATTGTGACGCACGACGTAGAACTCGCCGCCACGACCGATAGAACTATTCATTTAAAAGATGGAAAGATAGATGGTTAAGTTAGGAGATTACAATACGCTACGCATCATACGTTTTACCGACCACGGCGCGTATTTAGATGGCGGAGAAGTCGGTGAAATTCTTTTGCCGAAGGCCTATGTGGAGCGAGAAATGCGCCCCGACGATGAAGTGACGGCTTTTGTTTGCTTGGATCAGCAAGAGCGCCTTGTTGCGACCTTGGAAACCCCGCTCGCTCGCGTTGGCGATTTCGCCTTTTTGCGTGTGGCTTGGACCAACGAACACGGTGCTTTCTTAGACTGGGGCTTGATGAAAGACCTCTTTGTGCCTTTCCGCGAGCAACGAATGCGCATGGAGCGCGGGCGTTCCTACATAGTTTATGTACGCATCGATGAGGAAACGCAACGCCTAATTGCCACTGCGAAGGTCGAACGTCACCTTAAGTCGGCCACACCGGAAGACTTTCATCGCGGTCAGGAGGTAGAATTACTCATCTGGCGCAAAACGCCCATTGGCTACAAAGTGATTGTGGACAACAAAGTCGATGGCATGATTTACGACAATCAGATTTTTGAGCCGATCAACATTGGCGATCGTTGCAGCGGCACCGTTGTGACGGTGCGCGAAGACGGTAAACTCGACGTTTCCTTGCAACGTATTGGTGCGAATCGTTTTCGCGATTTCTCTGAAACCTTGCTCGACGAACTCAAGGCCGCAGGCGGTGAGTTGCCCTTTTCGGATCGGAGTTCGGCAGAGGTGATTTCCGCGCGTTTTGGTGTGAGTAAGAAGACTTTCAAGCGGGCTTTGGGCACCCTTTATCGTCAAAGATTAATCCAACTTTTCGACGAAAAAATCACCTTGGTTTAGCAATATTTTTTTCTTTCTCGACAATTTTTTTCGTGAGATAATTTGTGATTTTCAAAATCTCGTTCTATCTTTGCAAGCACAAGAGGCGTCATCCTCTAATTATGGAATAATAGTTTTTTCATCTCTATATAAGTTCTGTGAGACCTCAATTCGTCGAGAGACGGGTTGAGGTTGTTTTTATTTCCAATTTCATTCGAACGCTACGGAGCGGGGTTTCAAGGGTAAAAGTTCGCCCCCTGTGCGGCAAAGCCCTTTAGGGCGCGGCAACCTCTTGGCTGCGAGGTCCCGTTCGTGGTGTTTACACGCGACCGGTCCGAAAGTGGCGTAAGTGGGATGGAAAAACCGTCGGGCCGCCCTTGTGGCGCGCGCCTTGATGTGCGAATTGCGTCGCGAAAAAGGCGGCGGCGATCGCTTAGGGTAAAAACCGGTAAAAGTAGTTCCTTTTCTTTACAGAAACCGTTTACCTTGCGCCGCACGACGACGAATAATCTTTCAAATACGACTGATTTACTGCACTTTCAGTTGGTCTTGCGCGTTTGCCGGAAAAGGAAATTTTGGGTGCAAAACAGGCGTAAAAAATACCTCGTTTGGGTTTTGTTGGCGCGTTGTATCCGTCAATTTTATTCCCCATTTGTTTGGTGAAAATATAGGTGGAAATGCCCGGCGCTTTACGGCGAAAGAAACGAAGTGCAAGCCGGTTAAAACTTGCACATTCGTCGTTTTATATCTTTTGATTTTGTGTTTGGAATGCTTATTGCCTGATAATCAATAGGCACATTAAAAGAAGGAGCAGCTCGCGTCGAGTTGTCTGCGCGTGCAGCGGCAATTTCAATGATCAGTCTGCACGTTAACGGAAAGAGGCGCGTGTCCAATCCGCCCGAGGTTGGCGATGGCACTTGCGGGTAGTGCACGTGAAGTCCTGTGTGAGTTCGCCAAAGAACTCGGAGCGGATGGCCACGCCTTTTCCTTTGTGACATAGTTGCTTGGTCGCATCTACGCACTAACCGGCTCATAGATTCTTCAATTAAAATCCGACAGCTATCTGACGCAAAAAAAGTTTTCCCTCACTCACGTTTGGATAAGGACTTCAAAAGGGAATTCACTTTTTTCTGCATCCGATGGCCGTTTGTCACCGGTTATATGTTCAATAAGTCATGCTTCTTGTTAGAAGGCCGCGCGGCCATTGTCGAGCAGCAAAATCAAGCGTGGGAGAGCGCTATGAGGCTCTGCGTCCTTAATAGAGCGCGACGATAATCTCCGCTTTCTTGTGCGCAGCAATCACGCACATTGTTCCGCCATGTTCAGACTAGTTCTCCTTATCATAGTGTCCAAAACACAAGCCTTAAACCCACACGGCTTGACGTGCTTTTCCTATATACATTAAAGATAAGTCGGGAGCTTCTACGAGTCGGTTTCGATCTCATATTGCTTTCTCCTTTTCGGCCGTAATCGGATTCGGCTCACACATTTCCAAAATCCGATCAGGCAGAAACCATGCGAAAAGAGAGTCACAACAACATGCTCCACATACGTAGCATATCATTCTCTATATCGTCTGTCTCCCTTTCAGAAAAGGTGATTTCCCACGAGGGGTGCGTTCCTCTTCTGCTTGCGACGGCAAAGATAGGTGAAAGAGGAATAAACTACCAAATTTACTATCGGAAAATTTGACCAATCTGCGCAAAATAAGTATTTTTTTGCAACTAAGCAGAAAAGAATTGACAATAGCTCTTTGAAAGAGCGCATTTATTGACGTAATAGAGGTTTGTAAGTTGCGAATGGGAAATATTTTGGGTCATTATAGCGCAAGTCGGATCGTGCGATATGTATTAAACCATCTCCTTTACATCGTTTTGTCAAACATTTTACCGAAAATAGGGCCAATCCTACCTGCTTATAATAAGCGCGGTTTTGACCAAGTCAAATGCATGAAATCATCTGCATTATAGCTGCTTTAGCTACTTCAACGTGTGCTGAGTGCGGGTAAGCAAGTAAGACCGAAAAATGGGTTTAAGATACAGTAGCTACGCAATAATTCTGACCAAGTATGATGGCCAACTCAGGAGCTCTTCAAAAGCAAGCTATGTGTGCTTTGATTCATAGTTCTTCGAATGCAATGTAAGACGCCCAACGATTGGACGATTTTGTTTCCGCTCGTGAGCGTACACCTTTTTTATCGTGAGGTGAAGCTCTTTTTCTCACGAGCGTAGACCTTTTTTATTGTGATCACACACTGAACCAAAGGGATATGAGGTCTTTTATTGGTGATATATTATGTTGTAAATCAATATTTTGAGCGAATGAAAGTTGACGCTTGTTTTGTCAGCGCTTCGCGGCCTTCTTTTCTTCTGCATTTCGAGGGGCGTCTGCTAAGGCTTGGGGCGAGCGATGCGCTACGGAGGGGTTTCTTGCGGCGGCGGACGAATGAGAGGGCAGTATTTGGGGCAACGCATACAAAAAAGTTCTGCCCACAATAGCGTGGACAGAACTTTCTGTATGGATCAAATGGCGCGCAAGGGCTTTGTAAGTGCGCTAAGCAGGTTGCTCATCAAAAAATGGCCGCATAAAAGGACAGCTAAGCGGAAGCAGGGCGCGCTGAAAGTTGGAGACCGGTTGAGCCGATGGCGTGCGCAGCAAAGGATATTCGCCGCCGGCGAAAGGGCTGCGCATCAGAGCCAGCCGTTTTCCAAGTACCAGCCGACCGTTTCCTTGACCCCCTGCGCCAAAGAATAGTGCGGGCGGTAATGGAGTTCGTCCTGTGCGGGTCGAATGTCGCAGCGCCAATTGCGTTGCCGCAAGATGCGATATTTATCGCCGTTGAGCGTGGCCGCTTTACCCGAAAATCCTGCTACCGTTTCACTGACGAAGCACGCCGCCTTCAGCACCCAGAGCGGCGCTTTCAGGTGGAGGACGCTCTTTGCCCCGATCTCCTTTTGCAGCAGGTCGGAATAGTCGCGGCTATTGTAGTTGCAGCCGTCGGAAAGGTTGTAGGCTGCGCCCGTCTGCCCATACTGCAAGGCGGCCAAGGCAGCCGCGGCGAGATCTTTCACGTAGATGAAGGTGATGGTCTGCGGTTTGAAGCCCACGGCGAAGTCGATCCCCATCGCAATGCTTTTCGCCATCTTGTAATAGTCGTGCTCGCGCGGCCCGTAAACGCCCGTTGGACGCAGAATAATATGATCTAAGCCGGCAATAGTGGGCAGTAAGGCTTCGGCGTCCAACTTACTGCGCCCGTAAGCCGTATTGGGGCGCGGCGTATCTTGCGCGGTGTAGGGGCGATTATCGTCTTCGTGGATCGGGCCAAAGACACTCAGCGAACTAACGTAGACAAAGCGCCCGCGGAGCAAGCCCGTTTCGACCAAAAGACGCGCGAGGCGCTCCGTATATTCCGTGTTGATGCGTTTGAAATCGGCCAAATGGCGACATTTTGTGGCCCCGGCGCAATGGATAACGCCATCGAGCGGCCCTTCCGTGCGTAGCAGATCAGAAAAGATTTGGCGCATGCCTTCCTCATCCGCATAATCGAGGTAGAGTAGGTGGATGCGCTCATCCGTAAGGTAGCGCAAGTCAGCACCCCGGCGAACGGCGGCCCATACTTCATAGCCGTCGGCAAGTGCCTGCTCGACTGCAAAACTGCCAACAAAGCCGTTGGCACCTGTAATGATAATCTTCTTCATAGCCCGATCTATAATTGTTGCATATCATTGAGCCGTTTGTACTGGCCGTTGAGTGCGAGGAGTTCTTCGTGTGAGCCTTGCTCGACGATGCGCCCTTCGTGGAGCACGTAAATTTCATCAGCGTTGCGGATGGTCGAGAGTCGGTGCGCGATAGCAATGGTCGTGCGCGTCTTCATCAAGTGCTCCAAAGCCTCTTGTACGAGTCGCTCGCTCTCCGTATCGAGGGCGGAGGTCGCTTCGTCGAGGATCAGGATGTCAGGGTTTTTCAAAATGGCCCGCGCAATGGATATGCGCTGCCGCTGACCGCCCGAAAGTCGACAGCCGCGGTCGCCTACGGTCGTGTCGTAGCCTTGTTCGCTCTCCATAATAAAGTCGTGGGCGTTGGCAATCTTGGCGGCGGCAATGACTTCTTCGCGCGTGGCGTGGGTTACACCAAAGGCAATGTTGTTGAAAAAAGAGTCGTTGAAGAGAATTGCCTCTTGATTGACGTTGCCAATCAAGCCCCGCAGGTCGGCAATTTTGAGGTCGCGAACGTCTTTTCCATCAATCGTGACGCTACCTGCACTCACGTCGTGGAAGCGTGGGAGTAAGTCGACCAAAGTAGACTTGCCCGAGCCGCTCTGCCCGACGATGGCGATGGTGCGCCCGCGCTTGACGGTCATATTGATATGGTGGAGGACGGTGGCGTGGTCGTTGTAGCCGAAAGATACGTCGTTGAAGCGTATTTCGTCGGTGAGATGCTCAATTGACGCAGGATTTGGACGCTCGGTAATATGGTCTTCCGCGTTGAGAATCTTGTTGACGCGGACGACACTGGCCATTCCCTTGGGGATGTTATAAGCCGCCTTCGATAAATCTTTGAGTGGCTGAATGATGGAGTAGAGAATGACCATATAAAAGATAAACGTCGGCGCGTCGATCGGCGGATTATTGCCATCCAAAATCAAAGTGCCGCCATACCAAAGTACGGTGACGATGAGTACGGTTCCTAAAAACTCGCTCACCGGATGGGCGGACGATTGGCGAATGTTGACCTTATTGGATGCCCGCCGAAAGTCGTTGGTGCTGCGATCAAAGCGTTCGCACATCTTTTTCTCAGCTGTGAAGGCTTTAATAATACGCATTCCGCCCAAAGTCTCTTCGAGTTGGGCCATCGTATCGCTCCACTTGTTCTGTGCATCGAGCGATTTGTGTTTAAGTTTGCGCCCGATCTTGCCCATTACCCACCCCATAATCGGCAGGACGATGAGCGTAAAAAGCGTGAGCTCCCAACTCGTATAAATCAGGACGCCGAAATAGCAGAAGAGGAGAATGGGGTTCTTGATCAACATATCCAGCGAACCCGTTATAGAGTTTTCGATCTCGTTAACGTCACCGCTCATGCGCGCCATAATATCTCCTTTGCGCTCATCAGAGAAGAAGGAGAGCGGGAGACTGACAATCTTGTGGTAAACGCTGCTGCGGATGTCGCGAACAATGCCCGTGCGCATCGGAACCATTATGCCGACGGAGGCGAAATAGCAACTCGTCTTCAGCAGCGTGGCCGTGATGAGAAACAGGCCGATGAAGAGGAGTGCGGTGGAGGCGCCGTAGACGTGGATCAGGTCGGTCGTGTAGTAATATAAGTTGTTGAGGAGAATATCTTTGAAGCTCGTGTCCGGCGTGTCCCACGGAATGAATGTGTACCGGGTTGTGTCTAATCGAAACAAGATCTTCAGCATCGGCATCAGCGACAAGAAGGAGAAGACATTGAGTACGGCCGAAAGCAAATTAAAAAGCAGCGAGCCGAAAAGATAGCGTTTGTAAGGCGCTACGTAGTGAAGCAGGAGGCGAAAGAAATCTTTCATATCGTGAGTTTGAGCAACGAGAGACGATATTAGCCGCCTTTTGCCCGCCAAACTTCCGCTTGGCGGCGGAGTGTGGGTTGGGGCAGCGGCTTAATGCGTCCTATTATATATAATGTATGGAAGAGGCGGCTTTATTTTCGACCGAAGTCGGCCGGTATCTCGCCCCACTCATCCGTTTTCCATTTCCGAATTTTGTTTGTAAAGGAGTGTGTTTGCAGCCAACGCTCGGCGCGTTCAATATACGTGTAGACGGCTTCTGTTTTTGCGTTGCGCGCTAATTTAGTTTTGCATTGGCGCTGCCGAATCCACAACTGCGCATTGCGACTATCCGAGTAAAGGGTCAATGTTTCGCCCCGCTGTTCGAGCAAAGCCAAGGCGTGGACGATGGCCAAGAACTCTCCGATGTTGTTTGTGCCGAAGATCGGGCCGAAATGGAAGACTTCCGCGCCCGTTCGCAAGTCAACGCCGCGATATTCCATCTTCCCGGGATTGCCGGAGCAGGCTGCGTCTACGGCCCACGCATTGGCTTCCACCTCCGGCGGCAGGGGAAGAACCGTATCGTGGCGATAATCGGGCGGATTGAGTGGCTCGTTGGCTTTTCCGCGCGTGCCGGACTTCGCCGTCTTCACGCCGCCGCCGGCTTTGGGGCGGCGCGGCGCAATATAAGCCTCCGGACCGGCCGCAAAAGCCGCTTCCGCCTCTTGGCGCGTGGCGAAAGCTTTGTAGCGCGCAGCGCCGAAGCCGCTCACCTGCGCCTGGCAGTCGGCCCAATTGGTATAAATGCCCGGCACTTTGCCTTGCCAAACGACGTAAAACTTACTCTTCATCCGTTGCTGCGCAGCGAATTACATTCTTTCCGGCACTTCGATGCCGAGTAGCGACATACCGGTGCGAATTACCTTGGCTACGTTAGCCGAAAGCACGATGCGGAAGCGCTTTTTCTCTTCGTCGGCCTCGCGCAGGATGCTGAAGTCGTGGTAAAACTGATTGTACTCTTTCACCAACTCGTAGCAATAGTTGGCTATCGCGTTCGGTGCATATTCAGCGCCGGCTTGGCGAACGATAGCGGAAAACTCCGCCAAGCGCTGCACGATGCTTTCTTCTTTATCCGAAAGTTTCGCGCCCGCAGTGAGCGTTGCGGGGATGCTGATGCCGCCCTCCTCTGCCTTGCGAATGACAGAGCGGATGCGGGCATAGGTATATTGAATAAAGGGTCCGGTGTTGCCGTTAAAGTCAATGCTCTCTTCTGGGTTGAAGACCATATTCTTGCGCGCGTCTACTTTGAGCAAGAAGTATTTGAGGGCGCCGAGTCCTACGATGCGCGCCACTTCTTGCTTCTCTTCCGCCGGGCGGTCTTCAAACTTGCCGGCCGCTTCGATGGTGGCTGCGGCTTCGTCCTGCATCGCGGCGATTAAGTCGTCCGCATCTACGACCGTTCCCTCGCGACTCTTCATCTTTCCGTTAGGCAATTCAACCATACCGTAAGAGAAATGCACGAGTTCCTTGCCCCACTTGAAGCCCAGTTTGTCCAATAAAAGACTCAAAACCTTAAAGTGATAATCTTGCTCGTTGCCCACGACGTAGATCATCTTATCAATGTCGTAGTCGTTGAAGCGTTGCGTCGCCGTGCCGATGTCTTGCGTCATATAGACACTCGTCCCATCAGCGCGCAAGAGGAGTTTTTGATCCAAGCCGTCGGCCGCGAGGTCGATCCATACAGAACCGTCGTCCTTGCGGAAGAAGAGTCCTTGCGCCAAGCCTTCCAGCACCTTGGCTTTGCCGTCCAGATAGGTTTTGCTCTCGTAATAAATCTTGTCGAAGCCTACGCCGAGTGCGCGATACGTCTGATCGAAGCCGGCATACACCCAATTATTCATCTTTTCCCAAAGGCTGCGCACCTCAGGGTCATTTTGCTCCCATTTCACGAGCATTTCGCGCGCCTCTTTCATTAAAGGCGCTTCGCGTTCGGCCTGCTCTTTTGCGGCGTCGGCGGTGAGTCCTTCCTTTTCTAAGCGCGCCTTGAGCTCATTTACCTGTTCGCGATAGTGCTTGTCAAAGGCTACGTAATAATCGCCGATAAGGTGGTCGCCTTTCTTGCCCGAACTCTCGGGCGTCTCGCCGTGGCCATACTTCAGCCAAGCCAGCATAGACTTGCAGATGTGTATGCCGCGATCGTTCACGATGTTCGTCTTTACGACCCGATTGCCGTTCGCTTCCAGAATCTTTGCGAGCGACCAACCGAGCAGGTTGTTGCGCACGTGGCCGAGGTGGAGCGGTTTGTTCGTGTTGGGCGAAGAAAATTCGATCATTACGAGCGGCGCATCTGCCGTGACGGGCTGCAAACCATAGTTTTCTGCCGTATGTATATCATTGAGCGTATCGATCCACGCGGCCGAGTCAATACATAGATTCAAGAAACCCTTGACTACGTTGAAGTCGGCTACGACGCTGCTGTGTTCTTTCAGATATGCGCCAATCTCTTGCGCCGTCTCTTCGGGCTTTTTGCGAGAAATACGCAAGAAAGGGAAGACGACGAGCGTCAGATGTCCCTCAAATTCGCGTTTCGTCTTTTGCAACTGTATGCTTGTCGGCGCTATCGTCTCGCCATACAGCGCTTGGAGCGCTTCGACGACGTCAATCGCCATTTTTTCTTCTATCTTCATCTTAATCTTCGCTTTATTCTGTAAGAATGACGGCGCAAAGTTACGATTTTCCGCGCAATCGGCGCCTTTCGCTGCGGTGCGAAATCGGCCGGACGCCGCGTCTTTGCTCATCTGTTTATGGGCATCGTCGGCTCGTTGTTATCTGTTTGCTTTTGTGTGCTGCGCGGCGCGGGTGTTTGCTGACGTTTGAGGCGGGCAAACTCGCGCTTGGCTTTGGCCAATTGCTTTTGAAATCCTTCGTCTGCGTGTAGGCGGGCTATGGCTGCGCTGCCGGCTAAGCGGGCAATGTCTACGTCACTCTGATAATGATAACCGGCAATGACGCGACTTTGTCCTATTTCATAACCACGCAGCAAGATGGCTTCTTGTCGGTCGGGGTTGATTTCAGCCAGTACGAGCGCTACGCCCCAACCGGTGGCGGAGTGGCCGGAAGGGTAAGAGCCTGTGGGGCGATATTTTGCTTCAGAAGCCGGCACGGCCGTTGTTTCGTTAAACTGCACGTAAGGGCGTTTGCGCAAATATTTCTTTTTAACCGTGTACGTCGCATTGCCGCAATCGCTGTCTAAAAGTTCAACGAGGCGAAACAGTTCGGGCGTTGCTTCTTTTGTAATAGTTTGTCCGAAAGCCTCAGAGAATTGTGAGGCCAAGGCCGCAGGCGACTGGTCGGCATCGCTTGCGGCTTGCCGGCCGCGAGCCGTGGCGCGTAGCGACTTGCCCCATTGGTGGCGCTCGATGTCATAAAAGAAAGCCATACTTGTCGTATCGGGCGGCGCGGGCAAGTATAGCAGACCGTCGGGCAATTGACTGCGCTGTAAGAACGAAGGGTATACTTTCGCCTGCGCACTACCGATCTGCGCGTAGGCGCTTGTGGCGAAGAGGTTCAAACTGCAGGCGAGTAAAAGGGTAAATAAAGGTCTCATTGGTTGGAAATGGATGTCGTCAGCGGGCAATCTGCGTTGTCTTGTGCTTGACTGTGTGTGACTTGTGCAACAAAGGTACGCAATAAATAGACACGATCCGCTCCCCGCGCCGCTTTAATCTGCTTGCGAGTGGGAGATAGACCATAGCGCCGCGCACTTTTATGCGGGCAAACAAGTGTAGGTCAAGGCCGCTTCTATGCGTAGATGCTCGAAACGTGTTGCTTCATAGACTTTATCGAAAGCGCTATAAAGCCGCCCGATGGCTTCTCATTATTACTTTTTATAGCGAGAGAGCAAATCCTGAAAGTCGGGGTCATTACGAAGTTCCTTCCAATCCTCATCTTGCTCCACAAACTCTACAGTGATTTCGTTTCTTGCGAGTGTTTGCTCTAAATACTTCAGCGCCTCTGCTTTTTGATTTCTTATGGCATAGAGGCAGGCTAAATTATAGGCATCTCCTCCATACTTAATCGCCAAGTTATACTTTTTAAATGCTTCTTTATGTAGTTCTTCTGCTTCGCTTCCTGATTTTGTCTTTGCTAGCTCAACTAAAGCAAGCCCCCAATTATCATATGCCTGATGGAGGTCTTCTTTATATGTTGTTGCCTCTTTAAATTTTTCAAATGCTTCTTTGTGTAGTTCTTCTGCTTCGCTTCCTGATTTTGTTTTTGCTAGCTCCATTAAAGCATTTCCCCAATTATCATATGCCTGATGGAGGTCTTCTTTATACGTTGTTGCCTCTTTAAATTTTTCAAATGCTTCTTTGTATAGTTCTTCCGCTTCGCTACCAAACTTTATTTTTGCTAACTCCATTAAAGCAAGTCCCCAATTGTAATATGCTTCATAAAAGTCTGGCTTGTATTGTGTTGCTTTATTATATTTTTTGCAAGCTTCTTTGTATAGTTCTTCCGCTTCGTTACCAGATTTTATTTCTGCTAGCTCCATTAAAGCAAGTCCCCAATTGTAATATGCTTCATGTTTGTCCCTCTTATACGTTGTTGCGAGTTTATACTTTTCAAATGCTTCTTTATATAGTTCTTCCGCTTCGTTACCAGATTTTGATTCTGCTAGCTTCTTTAAAGCAACTCCCCAATTGTTATATGCTTGATGTAAGTCCTTCTTATACGTTGTTGCCAGTTTATACTTTTCAAATGCTTCTTTGTATAGTTCTTCTGCTTCGTTGCCTGATTTTGTTTTTGCTAGATCATCTAAAGCATTTCCCCAATTGTAATATGCTTGATGATCATCTTGCTTATACGTAGTTGCCAGATTATATTTTTCAAATGCTTCTTTGTATAGTTCTTCCGCTTCGTTGCCCGATTTTGTCTTTGCCAGCTCACTTAAAGCATTTCCCCAATTGTTATATGCTTCATGTTTGTCCTTCTTATACGTAGTTGCCAGATTATATTTTTCAAATGCTTCTGTGTATAGTTCTTCCGCTTTGTTGCCGGACTTTGTCTTTGCTAGCTTAACTAAAGTATTTCCCCAATTGGAATATGCTTCATAAAAGTCCAGCTTAAGCTGTATTGCCTTGTCGTATTTTTTGCAAGCTTCTTTGAGTAGTGTTTCAGATTCGTTGCCGAACTTTGTCTTAGCTAGATCACTTAAAGCAAGTCCCCAATTGTTGTGTGCTTCAGAACTGTCAGGTTTTAATTCCGTTGCGGCCTTATACTCTTCTATAGCTTCTAAGTACTCTTTAGCTAGATGATGCTTTAGCCCTGTACGGAAACGGTTGTTGGCCTCTCTTTCTAAGAAGAGTGCTTGGCTTTTATTCTTGTCCTTTTCTTTATTGAGTTCTTTTTCAAGAGCTTCTTTTTCTTTTTCAGATGCTTTAAGCTGTTCTAAAAGTAGCTCCTTTTCAGAACTTTTCTTGGCGTCTGCATCTTTCTTAATATCTAAAAGTTGATCAATGACGCCAGGGATTTCTTTTTTATCATTGATTTTGATGGGCGTCAGGAAGTTTAGTGATTCTTTTAAGGGTTCGAAAGTAATGATAAAGTGCTCTTGATTGTAGATTCCTTGGGTTCTTTTGATCTCTTCAAAAAAAGAGGTTATTTGAGGGTCGCCCATTCCCGTTCCAATGAAGAGAAAAGTTTTATTGAAGATGAGATTTCTCAAAGCATATAAGGCATGCTCTGCCTCTCGACCGGTGCTTTTATAAAGTTTATCATAGTCCGAAGGAAACAAGACCATAGAATCGATGTGTTCTATACAGCCGTGCAATTTGAATAAGAAAATAGGATCTTTCTTTAGTTTGTTTAGTTCGTAATCTTTAGTCTTATATGCTTTTATCTCTTGGAGTTCTGGAAAAGCTATTTCAAAAGCTCTATCATAGTTTGTAGTAATGATTTTTGTGGATAAGCGGAAAGCTTTTTTATGAATAGGGAACTTTTTACTCTTTTTCAAAGTAAAGTAATGCCTTAATTCCGCAGCATAAATTCTTGTAAGAACTCCAAGTGCCTGAGAAACAAAGTTCTCAAAACACTTGGATATGTCAGAAATTTCACCTATCTT
>QWCT01000754.1_pt1 | contig 19539 bp, 16 predicted proteins | sample 1972681 | NCBI WGS metagenome assembly QWCT01 (sample SAMN09866701, study PRJNA288562) | Human oral metagenome isolate pre3_saliva, whole genome shotgun sequencing... | isolation source: mouth | host: Homo sapiens | place: USA: California | reverse complement strand
ACCTCCCAGGGGCAGCGTGACCAGCTGGTCGTCCTCGCCGGTCGTGCGCACGACGAGCACGATGCCCGTTGACGTCGTCCACGACGCGTCGACGACGAAGCCGTGTTCGAGCGGGATCAGTTCGAGGGCGCGGATCGCCAGCGGACGCCCGGAAGCCCCGCGTTCGACAACCCCCACCCATGCGCTCGCGTCGGATCCGCGCAGGACGAGCGCGCGCGTGCCGTCGGGGGAAATGCGCACCGCGTGAATCTCGCCGTCGCTCTCGGACTCCACGTTCACGCTGAACGCTCCATCGACTCCCCCGCCGACGCTCACCGACGAGGCCGTGGCGGGCCCCCACACCCATCCGAAGCGGTCCACCGACGGGCCGAGAGGCGCCTGTCCGGGCAGGAATGCAACCGACGTTCCACCGCGCTGGGCGTACACCCCATCGGGGCCGCTCCATGCGACCAGGGAGGACTCCACGGGCGAGACTGTCGGGTTCGAGGCGTCGGTGACGCCGTTCAGGTTCGTCACCCCGGACGACGACACGATCCCCACCCCGTCGGGGCCCGCCCCCACGAGAGTGTCGAGAGAGTAGGTCGGTGGCACCGGGATCCCCTGCACATCCAGCACGTCACCGGACAGCGAGATGCTCACCTGCGACACGTCCGCTACCTGGGTAAGGGTGCGGGTGAGCTCCCACGCGAGGTTCGCACGCGCCCCCTCTGTCGCGGGCGTCACCGCGTTCAGTTCCACGCGCGCCACCCCATCGACGACGTCGAGTCCCTGGGAGGGAACGGTCGTGCCCGCCGGGATTGCGTTCGCCGTGACCGGCTCGAGGGACTGACGGGGTCCTTCGACGAGGCCCGCGAGCAGGTGGGAGGCCAGGCGTCGCGACGGGTACCAGCGTGGGTCGGCGACCAGGTCCCCACCCTCTGTCGTCGGGAAGTAGAGATTGGCGAGCGAGAAGGAGGCGGTGAAGGACGCCCGACTCATGAGGACCAGGTTTTCGGGGCTGTTAATGCGCCACTGCCCCTCCTCACGCACGAGGCTGAAGGTACGCGTCACGGTCGAGGCGGCCACGCGGGTCAACACGCCCGAGGCGTCGATGCTGGCCACGCCGAGCACGGAGACGGTCACCTCCACCTCGGTGCCAGTCTCGGAACCGGCGGAGACAGAGGGAGCCGTGTCCGTGTCGTAGACGAGGATTTCCGTCTCGGGCTGCCATGAACGCGCCGACGCTGCACTCAGGAACAGGCGCGCGGTCGCATAGTCGTCCTGGGGGCCGGCGGCGCAGGCCAGCAGGAAGTCGCTCACCAGGGTCGCGGCGTCTGCCCCGTCGGAGGGTCCTTCCGCGGAAAACTGGATGCCGCTGCCATCCCTCGCGGACACGTCGAAGGGAGCCGGGGCCGAGGAGGTGGGCAGGGACGCGCACCCGGCGAGGGCCAGGCAGGCGGCGACGGCCAGTGGCATCAGGTGGCGTCTCATTCGTCCTCCCATAGGGCCAGGGGGCGGCTGACGATATCCTCGCCCGCGCGCTTGGGCAGGGTCATCAGGAAGGATGCGCCGCGGCCGGGTTCTCCGTATGCCTGCAGGCGTCCTCCGTGGATGGCGACGTCCTCGGTTGCGATCGCGAGGCCGAGGCCGGTGCCGCCGGTCGTTCGCGCGCGGGCGGTGTCAGCTCGGTAGAAGCGGTCGAAGACGTGGTCGGCGACCTCCTGGGTCATGCCCACACCTCGGTCACGCACGCGGCATGCGACGTCGGTTTCGGTCGTGGCGAGCGTGATCGTCACGGGCGTGCCGTCGGCGTGCTCGATGGCATTGACGACGAGGTTACGGATGACGCGTTCGATACGGCGTTCGTCGATCTCGGCGGCGACTCGCCCGTGAGCAACGGTCTCAACGTGCACATCCTGTCGCTGAGCAAGCTCCGCGCACCCCTCAACGACGCGCGCGACGATCGGGCGCAGGTCACGGTCCTCGGCGTCCAGGAGGGCGCTGGCGGCGTCGTATCGAGAGATTTCGAGAAGGTCCGCGAGCATCTGCTCCATGCGTTCGGTCTGGTCGTGCAGGAGTTCGGCGGATCGACGGGCGTGAGCCGGCAGGTCCTCGCGGTTGTCCCACACGATGTCTTCGGCCATGCGGATCGTCGTCAGCGGGGTACGCAGCTCGTGGGAAACATCGGAGACGAAGCGCTGCTGGAGCTTGGCCAGCTCGTCGTAGCGTGAGATCGTGTCCTGCAGTGAGGAGGTCATCGCGTTGAAGGCGCGCCCGAGGTCAGCCATCTCATCGTCTCCGTGCACATCCACGCGAACGTCGAGGTCACCCTTGGACGCCTTGGTCGCCGCCTGAGCGGTCACGCGCACGGGGAGGAGAAGGCGATGCAGCAGCGCGAACACGCCGATCGGCAGGGCCACGATAATCGGAAGCGCGGAAAGGACGAGAACCCGCAGGACCACGTCGACCTGCGCCTGATCGGCGGACAGCGAGTAGAGAATGTAGAGCTCATGCGTGCCCGCGCGAGGCAGCTGCACCTGAGTACCGACGAGAATTCCGGGGACCACCTTGTCGGAGTCGCTCGAGCGGATACCAACCGACTGCCACTGGGCGCCCCCACCCGAGACCGCCGTGCGCATCTGCGGGGTGATGAGCGCGCGCATCTGCTCGTCCTCGATCTGATTGATGCGCAGCGAGGCCGTGGCACCCTCCGAGCGCAGCAGCGCCACGTTAGTCGCACCCGCGCCGGCCGCCGAGGCCTTGAGCGAGGCCAGAGCGCCGCGCGCGGACTCCTGAACCTGCGCGGGAGAGGAGGCCGTGGACGAGGAGAATACGGATTGCGCGGAGGAGAAACGCAGGGATGCGTCGGCCAGAATCGCGTCCTTGCGCGTCTCAAACATAGAGCTGCGCAGCTGGGAGGCGATGATCACCCCAAAAACGAGGAGAATGACGAGTGCGGCGACCGTGATCGCCAGAGCGATGCGGGCGGACAGGGAATGCCGGATGCGCCTGGCGAGGTGCGAGGAGGCGAGAAGGGACCACGGCCTCGACGATGCGACGGCACGCAGCAGATCCTTAAGCGCGTCTCTACGCCCCTGCGCCGGCACGGTACCCAACCCCGCGGACTGTCACGATCAGTTCGGGACGCTCCGGGTCGCGTTCGATCTTGGAGCGCAGGCGCTGCACGTGGACATTGACGAGCCTGGTGTCGGCGGCATGACGGTAGCCCCACACCTGCTCGAGGAGTTCCTCGCGCGAGAACACCTTCCACGGCGAGCGCGCCAGGGTCACCAACAGATCGAATTCGAGGGGGGTCAGCGCGATGACACGCCCCTCACGCTTGACGATGTGACCGGCAACGTCGATCGACAGATCCTGGAGGGCAAGGCCCTCATCCGCCTGCGTATCCTCACGGCCGCGCAGGCGCGCCCGCACACGGGCCACAAGTTCTTTGGGCTTGAAGGGCTTGGGCACATAATCGTCGGCGCCGGCCTCGAGTCCCGTCACAACATCAGAGGTATCGGAACGAGCGGTCAACATAACGATCGGCGCATCCGAGACCCGACGGATCGCACGACACACGTCAAATCCATCCATGCCGGGCAGCATGACGTCCAGGAGAACCAGGTCCGGGTTGTGTTCTTGAAATTGAGGCAACGCGGCAGATCCGTCGGCACAGAAGACGACCTCAAAGCCCTCGTTCTGGAGGACAATGCCGATCATCTCAGCCAGGGCGACGTCGTCGTCGACGACGAGGATGCGCGAACTCATATCACGATAGTGTCACGAAATCGTCACGAACGCAGGAGACTCGCGCAGCCATCCTTCAATTTCTCCCCGAGATAAGGTTTCGCGTGAGTTGCTCATATGGCAGGATGGACGACGTAGCAGCACCATCAACATGGAGGCATCAATGAGTTCCCCTTGGACCTCTCCCGATCCGTCAGCCCCCCAGCAGGGGTGGACGCCGCAACCCCAAGCCGGCGCCCCGGCACCTCAGCAGGGCTACGGCGCTCAGCAGGGCTACGGAGCCCAGCAGGGGTTCACGGCTCCCCAGGCCACACAGGGATACGGGGCCCAGCAGGGCTACGCCGCACCCCAGGCACCCGCCTACGGTGCCCAGCCCGCCTACGGTGCACAGCCGGGCTACAACGCCCAGCCCGGCGCATCCGGCTACTCGACCACTAACCGGTGGGGCTGGCAGTCCAAGCCCGGCATCATCCCCCTGCGCCCCCTCACTATCGGCGACCTGTTTAGCGGCGCCTTCGAGGCGATCCGCTCGAACCCGAAGGTCCTCTTCGGATTCACCATCGTCATCATGCTGCTCGTGTCGTTGATTGCCGCTGGGTCGACGTTTCTCTCGGGCCTCGGTTACGAGTCCGTTGCCGACGCCGCGAATGACCCCCAGGGACTCGGGGATTCAACGACGGAGCTGGCCAACGCCTTCCTCCTGAAGATTGTCTCGTACATGGCGCAGTGGATCGCCACGTTTGCGGGCACGAGCATTCTGACGGGCATGCTGGCCGCGACGGTCTCGCAGCTGACGATCGGCAAGAACCTGACAATCGCCGAAGCGTGGGCGATGACGCGCAAGCGACTCGGATCGCTCATCGCTACCTTCGTGTTGACCGGCCTCATTACCACGGTTCCGATTATCCTCTGGATTATCGCCGTCTTCGGATCGCTCGTCACGATCTCGGGGGGCGATGAGAGTCTGTGGTGGGTCGTGCTCGTCGTCATCCTGGCGATTTTCCCCGTCATGATCCTCGTGTATTTCCTCCAGATCAAGCTACTGTTCGCCCCGATCTGTGCGGTCCTCGAAGAGATCGGCCCCATCGATTCGCTGAAGCGTTCCTGGTCGCTCGTCAAGGGTGAGTTCTGGCCGACCCTTGGCCGCGTCCTGCTGCTGAACATCGTCGTCACCTTCATCGGTGGATTCTTGGGATTCATCATCGGTATCATCGGCGGCATCTTCGTCGTCGCAGTGTCGTCCGACCCCACGAACCCAGTCGCCATGGCGATCTCCACCTTCTTCATCATGCTCGGTTCGTCGCTCTTGCTGCCCTTCTCCGCAGCGTTCGAGACGCTCATTTACACAGATCTGCGTATCCGTAAGGAAAACTTCGTCGCAGTCCTCGTACAGGCAGGCGCGCAGCAGCAGTGATCGGCCTGCTCTCCTGCGACGCTCCGCTGACCCCTGACGAGGGGGAGGCGCACGAGTGGATCGTTGAGGAACTCTCTCACCACGAGTACAGCAATGTTCCCAACCCCATCGCGCGCTGGTTCGCGTCGCTCGTCGACTGGTTCTGGGATGCCATGTCCTGGAAGGGACAGGGCACTCCCCCGGTCTCCCTGATCTTCATGATCCTGGGAATCATCGCGGTCGCTGCGATCATCATCGTGCTGATTCTCAACCCGATCCGCCTCTCCAAGCGCGTCTCTCCCACCGTGTTCGAGGAAGAGGCCAGCGAGGCCGAAGCCCAGGCCTCGTTCGACCAGGCAGTGGCATCCCAGGACTGGGACCTGGCCTACGTGTGGGCGTACCGCCTCATGGTCCTGGACCTCGACGCTGAGGGCGTCGTGACCTCCGCGCCCGGCTTGACGGCGCGCGAGGCCGCGCAGGCGGCAACTCGAGTGGTGCCCATGTTTGGCCCTCAGCTCGATCATTTTGCACAGGCCTTCGACAAGGTACGCTACGGCCGCTCCGACGTGTCCCCCGATCAGGTTGAGGCACTGCGCCGCTTCACCCCGGAGCTCATCCGCGCATGCCACGACGCGGAGGTGGCATCGTGAAAGCCAAACAGGTCGCTGTCATCACCCCCACCACCCGCGAGCGCTTCACCGCGGCACGCCCCATGATCATCATTGTCGTGTTCGTACTGCTCCTGGCGGTCGCGGGATCCATCCTGCCCAAGTCCGGGTACAACAACGCGCCCGTCGGTATCCGGAACAAGGAAGGCGACGGGGCGCGCGCCCTCGCCCAGGTCCTCAGCAACCGAGGCATCTCCGTGCGCGACGTGAACGCTCAGCAAGCCGCGTCAGTCGACGAGAACACGACCCTCGTCGTCATCTTCCCGTCGCGCATGAGCAGCGAGGTGGCGAAGGCTGTTGAAACGCGCACAAACGTCGTCTACGTGGGCCTCGAAGAGGAGTACGGATCGCACGCCCCCTACCTCCAGGGCTTGCGCGCCGAGCGCGAATACGGCAAGAGCTCAACCTGGATGACCCCCGGATGCTCCTCCGAGATCGCTCACCGCACGCAGCACCTGCAGCCCTCGAGCTACGTGCTGTCCGGCACCGCCCAGGGGTGGGACCTGTGCTTCTCTGAGGACGGCAAGAACTACGCGTACGCCGAGCGGTCTGACTCGGGTCGCTTCCGTGCCCTGATCCCCGACTCACTACGCCTGCGCAACCGCGCGATCACCGAGGGAGGAAACGCCGCGCTGGCGATCAACGCGATCGGCCGGACCCCAAAGGTCGCCTGGTATTCGCCGACGCACAGCGATACCCCGACGGGCACGTCTGATGAGCAAGTGCTCACCTCCCCGTACCTTATGCCCGCGCTACTGATGATGATTGCCGCCTGTCTGCTGGCGGCCCTCGCGCGTGGGCGCAGGCTCGGCCCCCTCACCTCCGAGCGCCTCCCCGTCGAGGTTCCGGCCTCCGAGACACTCATCGGTAAGGCGCGCCTCATGCGTTCGCAGCGCGCCTACGAGCACGCTGCGCAGGCACTGCGCAGCTCCACGGCCTCGCGCATCGCGACCACCCTGGGCATTGCTCACACCGCCGACCGGGAGGCCCTCGCCCACGCGATGGAACAGCGAGGCCTGCCTGCCTCGCGCTCCTCCGCCCTCCTGTGGGGACCGCCCCCAACCTCCGAAAAGGCACTCATTCGCCTCGCCAACGACCTCGACGCTCTCGAAAAGGAGATTCGCCATGACTAGCCCGATCCCCGGCCCCGCGCCCGAGGGCATGCCCCAGCCCGGCCCCATTCCCGCGATGCCACCCAACGGCTACGCTCCCCAGGGTGAGATGCCTATGCAGGGCATACCGGCCCCCTACGCGCCCCAGGTTCAGGTCGCCCCGCAAGATCCACGGGCCTCGTTCTCTGCCCCCACCGGCGAGGGCTGGTCGGGCCGCGCGCTCGACGAATCCGAGCGGCGCACCCAGGAGGCCCTGCTGGCTCTGAAGGCGGAGATCGGCAAGGCTGTCGTCGGCCAGGACGCCGCGATCAGCGGGCTCATCGTCGCCCTCGTCGCGGGCGGACACGCGCTCCTCGAAGGCGTGCCCGGCGTCGCGAAGACCCTGCTCGTTCGTACCCTGTCGCGGGCCCTTGACGTCGACATGGCGCGCATCCAGTTCACTCCCGACCTCATGCCCGCCGACATCACGGGCTCGATGGTGTGGGACGCCGGCCAGTCGCAGTTCGTCTTCCGCGAGGGCCCCGTCTTCACGAACCTGCTGCTCGCCGACGAAATTAACCGAACGCCCCCCAAGACCCAGTCCGCCCTCCTCGAGTCGATGGAAGAGCACACGGTGTCGATCGACGGCGAGACCCGTCAGCTGCCCGATCCCTTCATGGTGATCGCGACGCAGAACCCGGTCGAATACGAGGGTACCTACCCGCTGCCCGAGGCTCAGCTGGACCGCTTCCTGGTCAAGCTCGAGCTGCCGCTGCCGTCGCGTGAGGCTGAGATCGACATCATCGCGCGTCACCAGGCGGGCTTCAGCCCGATGGCGCTGGCCGAGGCCGGTATCCGCCCCGTCGCAAGCGCCGCCGACATTCAGGCCGCACACACGGTTGCATCCCACATCGAGGTCTCCCCGGCCGTCATGGCCTACCTCGTCGACCTGTGCCGTGCGACGCGCACCTCTCCCGCCGTGCGCCTGGGCGTGTCTCCGCGAGGCGCGACAGCGCTGCTGCGCACCTCGCGCGTGTGGGCGTTCCTCCAGGGACGCGGCTTCGTCACCCCCGACGACGTCAAGACGATGGCACCCGTGACGCTCGCACACCGCCTGGGGCTGCGCGCCGAAGCCAACCTCGAGGGCGTCACCGCAACGGACGTCGTCGCCGGCGTCCTCGCGGCCACCCCCGTGCCCCGCTGAGGTCCCCGTGGCGATTTCGGCGCGTAGCGCGCTCCTCGTCCTGGTTGGGCTCATCCCCCTCGTATTCGCCCCGTCTCGCGCTCTCGCGTGGGCGTGGTGCGGCCTCGTCGTGGCCGTGTGCCTCCTCGATGCCTTCGCCGCGCCCTCCCCGCGCACGCTGCGTCTGAGCCGCGACGTCACCGGGCCGATTCGTGCTGACCAGACCACCGAGTCTCGCCTGCGGCTGACCAACACGACGAAGCGCCACATGAACCTGGACGTGCGCGATGCGTGGCCGCCCTCGCTCAACCCGTCCCCCTCGCGTCAGCGGGTGCGGCTGCGGCCGCGCACCTCCGAGCGCGTCACCACGGTGCTCGCTCCGACCCGTCGTGGCACTCGCCATGCCGACGTCGTCACCATTCGCTCGTGGGGGCCCCTGCACCTGGGAGCGCGCCAGGTGAGCTTGTCTGCGCCCCTGTCCCTGTCGGTGCTTCCCGAGTTTAAGGCGCGCGTCCTGTTGCCTTCACGCCTGGCTCGCCTGCACGAGCTCGAAGGAACGACTCCGACGACGCTGCGCGGCGCGGGAACCGAGTTCGATTCGCTTCGTTCCTACGTCGTGGGCGACGATCCGCGTGACATCGATTGGCGTGCCTCCGCCCGTTCTCCGGAACTCATGGTGCGCCAGTGGAGGCCCGAACGCGACCGGCACGTCGTGATCGTCGTGGACTGCGGGCGCGCATCCTCGGCCCTGCTCGGAGCACCCGAGCACGAGGAAGTCGACTCGATCGCGCTGGGCCGAGCCCCGCGCCTCGACTCCTCCATCGAAACTGCCCTGCTTCTCGCTGCTCTGGCCGACCGAGCGGGCGACAAGGTCCATCTCATCGTCCTCGACTCGGCCGTCCGCGCACGAGTCTCCGGCGTGCGAGGAGCCAAGGTCATCGAGACGCTGGCTCACACGTTCATGGACATTTCACCCCGACTGGACGTCACCGACTGGTCGGAGATGGTCAACACGGTCGAGCAGACCGTGCATCACTCCGCGTTCGTCGTCGTCGCGACGAAGATCCCGCCGGCCGGCATGGAAACCGAGTTCACCGATGCGCTGGCGCGCCTCAGCGACCGCCACACGGTCCTCGTCGCCTCGGCGACGGACCCGGATGAAATCCGAGCGCGGGAGGGACGTGAGGATGCCGAGCAGGTGTTCCTTGCCGCCTCTGCAGCCCTGGCCGAACGCTCCGACGAGGCGGGAGCAACCGACGCTCGCCTGTCCGGCGCGCTGACCGTGCGCGCCTCGGCGGGTCTCCTTCCCGCGCGGACGGCGGACCGCTACATCGAGCTCAAGAAGAGCGGTCGCCTCTAAGCGTCATGCTTTCTCACGCGCTACGACGCCGGCACTGCTCAGCCCGAGACGGGCTGGTAGTAGCCGGCGTCAATGCCGACGTCGGCATTGGAGCCCGCCAGGTGCGCGCGTCGCCCAAGGATGAGGGTGTAGGCCCACACGGCGGCCGTCATGAGAACGCCGAGGATGATCTTAACGGCATCGGGCAGGTCAGAGGGCGTCACAAAGCCCTCCAGGACGCCAGATCCAGCCAGGAGGATGGCGCAGCCTGCCGCGGCCGTCATCGCGCCGCGAGCCGCCTGTCCGACCGCTTGGAAGCGCGTCATCGGACCGGGCACGAGGAGCGACCAGAAGACTCGCAGGCCCGCCGCGATCGAGATAAAGACGGCGGTCAGCTCGGGAAGACCGTGCGGCAGGATGAAACGGAAGAAGTGCCAGACTCCCCCGTAGCTGAAGACGACGGCCGTTGAGGTGCCGAGGCTCGTGGCGTTATCCCACAGGATCTTCAGCGGGTAGACGCCCGTGATGCCCGTGGCCACACCCACCAGAGCGATCCACGCGTTATTGGCCCACACGGACAGGCCGAATTCCGCGTTCGTGTCCTGGTGGTAATACTCTACGAACGCACTCTGCGCGTAGTATTTCAGATGTTCGGGAGTGCCCAGCTGGCTCATGACGTCCGGGTTGCTCATCAGGTAGTGCGCCTGGATACCCACGATGGCGATGAAGACGAGCATCACAGCCAGGGTCACCCACCGGATCCGATAGAGCGTCAGCGGCAGGGACACGGTGAAGAAACGCGCGATGACGGCTCCGGACAGCCCGCCGGTGCCCGCGAGACGCCCACGTGCAGCGGACAGAATGCGCGACAGCTCAGCGATCACGTCAGGATCGGGGTTGAGCGTACGCACACGCGCCAGATCCGTCGTGGTCGCACGGTAGAGACGGTCAAGTTCGTCGATCTCATCGCCCGACAACGAGCGCTGGCGCGTCAACTGTTCCAGCCGTTTCCATTCCGTTTCGCCACTTACCCGCAGCACATCAATGTCCATTGGACTAGCGTGTCATATATGAGCACGCAACGCACTCAGTCGAGCGCCTTTCAAGACGATTTTGTTCGCACGGGCGAGGCAGTCACCCTGGACGTGAAGCCGGCCTCGCCTCCGGAGCGCTTCGCTGCCGCCGTCATGGACGCGACGACGTACTTCCTGTGCACGATCGTGCTGTTTTTGATGGCCGCCAGGTTCACCTCGCCGTCCCCATCGATCCAGCGCGTGATCGTCATCGGCTTCTTCTCGACGACAATGTTGTTCCTGCCGCTCATCGTCGAGATCGCGACCCGCGGGCGTTCCCTCGGAAAGTGGGCGTTTAACCTGCGTGTCGTGCGTGATGACGGTGGCGCGATCACGGCCCGCCATAGCGCGGTGCGCGTCTCGACAGGCATTCTGGAGAACTGGGCGACATTTGGCGGCCTGGCCGTACTCGCGGAGATCATGAGCTCAAAAGGCAAGCGCCTGGGCGATCTGGCGGCCGGGACGATGGTGTGTTCGCAGGGCGCATCCGTGTTCTATCCGCCGCTCGTGCTCCCCCCGGGCCTGGAGGAGTGGGCGCGCACCGCGACGATCCTCCCCCTCGACGATGCCCTCGTCGCGGAGGCTCGTGCTTTCCTGCAGTCGAATCGCTCCTTGAACGTGCGCGTTCGAGGAGAGGTCGCCCTCTCGCTGGCTCAGCGCCTGTCGCGTCGCGTGCAGACGCCCCTGCCCGATGGCCTCCATCCGGAGGTTGTCATTGCGGCCGTGCTGGTGGCTCGCAGGGATCGCGAATGGGTTCGCGAATCCGAGCGTCGCGCGCGCGGCAAGGGCCGCTTCCACGAGGCCACGCAGGCCCGATTCGGCCTGTAGTTCTTAGTCGCTTGCCTCGGCGTCGGCGCCGTCGACGATGGTGAACTGGGCGCGGCGTCGGGCGTAGGGGCTCGACGGATCAAGTGGGCTGGACGTGTCGGGGGTACCGACGGAACGCGCGGGCCCGAAGGGTCCGGTGGTCGGCTTGCGCGTCTCCTGGGGCGAGGCCGGCGCCGCCTGCGCTTCCTGAGCGACCCTGCGCACGGCGTCGACGAGTGCCGCGAGGTCGTCCCCCGAGGGCGGGGCGGGCTCGAAGGTGGTTGCCAGACGCACGACCTGCCAGCCCAGAGGTGCGGTGAGGTTATGTGCGTGTTCTTCGCACAGGTCGTAGGAGTTGGGGTCGGCGACGGTCGCGAGGGGACCGACGACGACCGTCGAGTCGCGGTAGTCGTAGGTCAGGGTCGCGACGGCGACCGTGGAGCAGCCGGGCTTGGAGCAGTGGCGTTGGGCAATCACGCCCCTAAGAGTACGACACTCTGTGCCCGTATCGCCCGCTTCGGCGCGCCATACGCCTACCCTGAGGGGGTGTTTCCTACGCGCCGCCATGTCTCGAGTCGCGACCGCCACGGTCGCGGTCCGCGTGGTCCCCTGTTTTTCCCAGGGACTCCGGCGTGGAGAACGCGGCGCGAGGACTTTGATCTGATGGTGGGTGAGCTCGTCACCGAGCTCATTCACCGTTGGCCGCAGGTGGCCACGATTGAGTTCGCTGTCGAGGACGTTCCCCCGTCAAATCCTGCGCCCTGGGAGTCTCATAACGTCGTCGTCGCTCGCATTTTCCCGGCGGATCGCCGTCGAGGGCTGCACGACCGTATCGTCGTCTACCGACTGCCGATCACCCTGCGCTGCGCCCTGGAAGAAGTTGCGCTCATGACGCGGCGTGTGTTGATTGAGCGCATCAGCCATATCCTGGCGCTGCCACCGGACGAGATCGACGACGCGATGCGCTGAGCAGAGCTTCAGTTGGTGGCGCGAATGGCGCCGCTGACGGCGCTGATGCCTTCCGTGCCCACGTTCCACGTCGTGGTCATGCGCCCCACGGCCGTGTCCGCCGAGATGACCACTGCCGCCTGAATCGGAGAGTCCGCGCTGAGGGTACCTGCGTTGTCGGGCAGATCCACGAGGGTCGGAATCCCGGGGGCGACGTAAATGGTGCGCGTCCCCACGCGCACGGCAACCGCTCCGGGCGTCGAGGGGGATGTGCCGCTGGACTGCGCGTCCTGGGCGCCACCGGACTGGCTCGCCCCGGACTGTCCGCTGCTCGGCGAGGGCGAGGCCCAGATGTCAGGGGTTGCCGTCGGGCTGGGAGCACCGGAGGACACCGCGCCTTCATCAGCCGAGGGGGCCTGGGGGTCTGCGGGAGCGTAGAGCAGGAGGCTGGCACGCACGTTGGTCACGCCCGAATTGGTGGCCAGTGAGGTGGCGCGGATCGGCGTCGTGGAGAGAACCTGGCGTCCCATGCCCTCGAGCTGCGTCGCGCCCGGGATAACCGCCTCGGTGAGAGCGGTGGCGGGAGCCGCATTGGAACGCATGATCCATGCGCTTGCGCGCTCGGCCCAAGGTGCGCCGAGGGTGATCGTCGTCGTCTGAGCCACGACCTCGTGGTCGGAGGTCACGATGAGGGTGATCGGGCTGGAGTCCGCGGATGCTCCGTCGAGGGGCATGTCGAGGGTCGTGCCTTCGACAACCGTTGCCTCACCGCCTGCTAGGGGGTGCACGCCGCTCGAATCGGCGACGGAGACGCTCACGTGCGCATCTGCCGACGGCGAGGCGATACGCAGCAGGGACGTCCCCTTCGGATCCACACCAACAATCGTCTGCGTGGTGGCGGGAACGACCGCGGAAGCCACGGTGGTGCCCTGCGGGATTTCACCGTTCATGAGGGAGGCCTGTGCCCAGGCGGCAACCCCTCCCCCGTCCGCGCGCACGTGAACAGCGAGCGCGCTCTCATCGGGGAACCACCCGGCGAGCAGCACCGAAGCCGACGAGCGCGCGGGGACCGTGACCTGACGCGGCGCAGCGTTGAGCGGGCCCGATGCGCCGTAGCCGTCGATGCTGACGACCGAGGCCGTGGGGCCCGGGTTGGACAGGATCAGGACCATGTCAGCACCCGCCGTGGTCGCGCCGGTCGCGATCCACTGAGAGGTGCGAGCGGCCGCGCAGCCGACGGCGCTGAGGCCGGCGAGTTCACCGCCGCCCTGCCCGGCGAGGGTGAGGGCAGTCGGGATAACACCGCCCTGTCCCGTCACGCTCGCGGGAGCGGGTGACACGGGAGCCGTGGCCACCGACGACCACGTGGTGCCCGCCGCGACGTTCGTTGTGTCAAAGGGGTCGACGATGCCGGAGGGGCAGGCGAGCTGAACCTGCGAGGGGTGCGCGCTCTGCGCGGTGCCGTCTACCGTACTGGGCGCGGAGGATACCCACATGGACGCGGAGGCCACAACCGCCACGGCAATCCCCGCTCCTGTGAGGGTCGTCAGGGAGTTGGTGCGGCGCTTCGTCATCTCTTCCTCCACGCGGATAGGGCGCTTGCTGCGGCAACGACCAGGCACACGCCGGAGGCGATCCGCCAGGGGATGATCCACCACGCGCTGTAGGTGAGCGTCAGGTGGCCGGCTGCGGGCATCTCGAAGGCCTGCGACCATCCGTCGGCCGCCTCAGTGGCGGACAGGGCGGTGCCGTCGACGTATGCGCGCCATCCGGAGTCGGCGCGTTCGGCGAGAATCAGGGTGCCGCTTGCGTCGACGTCGCCGCTGACGCTGAGCTGGCTGGCGCCGACCGGGGTTGTCACGCCGGACGCCGATTCGACGCGGACGCGCGACGGGGTCACGCCGCCGGGGCGCACGCGCCAGACGGTGCCAGAGTTCGTGTCGCCGACCTTTTCGAGGCCGGAGGCGCGGTCGAGGCCCGAGGTCAGGGCCTGGGATCCGCTGGCCCCGAGGGGCACGAGGATCGTGTCAACGTCGTGGGCGGCCAGGGTCGCCACGGTCGCATCATCGGGGTAGACAACGAGCGTGTAGGCCGCCTGGGCGAGCGAGGCGGTCGCGGGGTCGCGCAGGACTCCGTCCTCAGCGCCGGCGCGAGCCTGGGCGAGGGCGAGCGCGCGAGTTGCCGGTGACGCGTCGGTCAGAGAGGGACCCGTGCCGCGCCACAGGGACGCGTTGACCGTGTCGTTCGTAGGATCGCCGTCGAGGACGAGGATGCGCCCCGCGCGCGTCGACCGCTGGGCTTGCGAGGCGACAGCTGAGACGATCGGCGAGGACAGCGGAGAGACAGTCGAGCGCTGCGCGAGCGTGAAGGTCGGGGTGTCCGCTGCGTCGCCGCGGGCGGCAAATGCGCTCACGGCCATGCCTGCGCCCGCTGCCAGCAGAACCAGAGCGGTGAGCGCGCCGAGCGCGCGCACGGCGAAGGGGCGCGAGCCATCCCATGCGCGGCGGGCGGCCTCGGCCTCGTCGCCGCTGCTCGAACCCGAACGGGCCGCGAGCACGAGCAGGGAGCCGCAGGACAGGGACAGCGCAGGAGCGGTCCACGCGGTGGCCACGAATGCACCGGAGATTCCCACGCCGATCTGCGAAGCAGCCCAGCCGGCCGCTGCGGCCACGAGGGCCCCGCAGAAAGCAAGGGCGGCGAAGCGAGTGCGCAGGCGCAGCAGGGCGAGCGCCGCGGCGGCGATCACGCCGGCACCGATGGTGCCGAGAGCGATGGCCTCGAGGGGCGTCGACGGGGCGGCAGGCATACCCAGCATCGCCATCCACGAGTCGGCACGCGTGTAGGCGTGCACTCCCCCGCTCGTCGAGGCGAGCGCTGGCCACGCCGAAGGACGCGCCGCGATCGACGCGTAGGTCGGTAGGAGGAGAACGAGGGCGGGTGCGGCCACGAGGAGCGAGCGGAGCGAGCGCCACGCCAACGCGCCCACGGCCAGCGGGAGCGTCCAGGGGGCGCAGCAGGCAAGAACGACGAGAGCGAGGGCGGCGCATCCGCCGTTGATTCCGCGCGGGCGCAGCGGCGCATCGTCGACGCCAGCGGCGCCGGCGACGAGCAGGGGCTTGGGCTGGCCCGCGCAGTATGCAACAAAGAGGGACAGGGCGGCGTGCGCGAGGGTCGCTGCGAGAACGCCGTGGGTCGCACTCATGAGCAGCGAGGGGGCCAGCCCCCAGGCGAGAGACACGAGGAAGCGCACACGCACAGACGAGGCGAGGGAACGTGAGGGAATCCAGGCCATCATCGAGGCGATCGGCGTCGACGCGACAAGCAGGAACGTCGCGAGCGCTCCCGGGGTGATACCCATGGCCGCGACGGGCGCACTCAGGATCGCCATGAGGATCGTCAGCGGATCAGCCCCACCGGCGTATCCGTCGCCGCCGGGGATCCACGCGGACCACGCGGCTCCCCACAGCTCGGACCATGAGGAAGGCACGGAGACCCAGGCTCCGCCCACAAGCCCGGCCGACGTCCCCCACCACTGCATAAGCGCCAGGGTGGTGGTCAGGATGAGGAGCCCCAGGGCGGTCGATGCCGAGCGGAAGCGGTAGCGGCGTATCGAGGCCACGATAAGCGGATCGATCCGCTCTCCATGTTCGTCTTCGTCCACGCCCGCGGGTTCCTTGCGCAGCGAGGCGGGAGCCGTCTCCAGCGCGCGGAGAGCAGAGCGGGGGACGCGGCGTGACTGGGCTGCACGTGCGCGGCCGGCAAGCAGGCGAGGGGTCGCGCCGATCAGGGACACGAGGGCACCGATTTCCGGCAGCGCGAGGGAGGCCCGCCCCGTCAGGATGCGCCCCAGGGCGCGGGCAGGGCTCCACACGAGGAGCCACAGCGCCAAGAACGGCAGGACAAGTGCAGGAACCGCCTTGCACCAGTTGTACATCTGGGCGTAGCGACGCTTGAGGAAGGAACCATCGGTCGCGTCATTGCCGTCAATGACCGCGTCGGAGACGTCGCCCGTCGGCTCGCTGTGGTCAGTGTCGTGCGCTGCGCCGAGGCCGGAATACAGGGAGACGCGGGCGTGACGCACGCGCGCCTTGGGAGCCACGATGACGCGGTAGCCGGCCAGGTGGAGACGTCGACCGAGGTCGAGGCCGTCACCGAAGGGCCCGAGCGCGGTGTCAAAGCCGCCGACGGTCTCGTAGGCCTCGGCGCTGATGAACAGACCGGCAGTTCCGACGCCGAGGACATCGCTCGTGCCGTCGTGCTGTCCCTGGTCGATGTCGTCATCGCCGATACGCTCGAGGCGGCGGGCACTGGCCGTGGCAAAGATTCCGAGCTCGAGAAGGCGGCTGCCATCCCAGCTCATCTGCTTGACGCCGACGGCTCCGACGGTCTTACCGACGGCGGCAGCCTGGATGAGCTCGTCGAGGCACTCGGGCTCGGGGGCGCTGTCTTCGTGGAGGATCCACCACCACTGCTCCGAGGTGAAAGCGGCTTCCTGCGCACGCGCTCGCTTGATGGCGTCGCCCAGGTTGCGAGCGCGACCGACGCGCACGAGCTGAGCTCCCTCGGGAACGCGATCAGCCGGGAAAGGAGTGACGTGGCGTCCTGCGACGTCGATGATGGTCAACGAGTGCGGGGCCACCGATTGATTCTCGATGGCCCGCAAAACGGACTGGGTAAGCGGCGCATCTCCCCTTGTGACGAGGATCGCACCGACAGAGCGCTGCGTCGGACTCAACCGGCCATACGGCGCAGGCGCCGCCTCTCGCGCTCAGACATGCCACCCCAAATGCCAAAGCGCTCATCGTTAGCCAGCGCGTATTCTAGGCACTCTTCACGCACCTGGCAGGCCTGACAAACGGCCTTAGCCTCGCGAGTGGAACCGCCCTTTTCAGGGAAAAACGCCTCAGGATCCGTCTGTGCACACAGAGCATGCTGCTGCCACGCAAGGGGGCCGTCAATGCGGGCATACTGCGCCGCGTCGGCATCCTCGGACCACTCCAGGGGTCCGTCACCGAAGATGTTCCACATTGCGGGAGCTCCTTATAACGAATCGGTCACTACGAGAATTACACGCGTGTCGTTGTCGGAAGTCAAGCCGTTTCGCGATATTGAGACCTTTTCCGTAGCGCTTGACCCAACGGTAAAACAATGCCCTATTTCCAGGACTTCACAGTTACTAAGTACTTGGATCGCTTGGGACCTTCGATATACTTGAAAGCATGAACAATAAGTCCTTAGAAACTATGAGCAGGCTCACCCACTGTATCACAGCAATTAACGGGTGGTCAGGCCCGGCGCTGACCCAATACGGCCAGGAGCGGGTTGAGCTGGGAGGACCCGTGGTCAGCCGATGGCTAGCGAAGATCGCCAACTACCTGACAAACGAACTTGCGGCCGATCTGTTCGGCACGGGCGAAGCGACACCAACTCGTATCTACACGACTCTTCAGCCCTGGCAAGACACCCTCTGGCAGATCGCGGCTCGGGCAATGGGATGGGAGGTACTCGATACGCGACGCCCCCTCCCCGGAGACCTTTTCGTCACCAATATTCTCGGTTCCGAAGCATCCGACGCGTTGGACGCCGGGGCACACGTGCTGGCGCAACCCGCACAGTACCTCGCCTTTGCCTGGAACGGCCCCTTGGACGGAGCCCTCGACGGCCTCGCCGAAATCGCCATGCAGCCGGACGCACTCATCGTCAACACTCCCCCCTTGCTCACCCAGGCCCGCGACGAGGCCTTGGCCGGGTCGCGCCCGTCGGCACCGGTTGAGGGTCGCCGCGTCGCGTTGCTATGGGACGCGCGCACGGGAGCGGGACAGGTGCTGGATCAGTGGATGCAGGGACGCTCGGTCGTCGTCATCGACCCGCACGCGGTCTCGCCGGACAGGCTCTCGCAGATCCTGACGACGGAAGATGCGGACGGCGGACTCGTCACCTACCGGCGGTAGGCCTCACCACACGCCCAGGACGCGCGCGGCGGCGAGCTTGAGCCCCTCCAGGCGATCACGGCGTATCTGACGCCAGCGCAGGGCGAAGCGCAGCCTCGAGGCGACTCCCTGGCTCTCGAGCTCGCGCAGGATGGCGCGCAGCTGGCGCGCGCGGCGCTCGTCGAACGTGCCGACCTTCTGGGCAGTGCGGGCAGTCAGAATGAACTGATTGCGATAGAAGCCGTTGCGCAGCTTGGCCATGCGAGCGTCGCGCGCGCCGGAGCCAGAGTTCGCACCCTGCACGTTGCCGCCATGCTGACGGTATTCAAGGGTCGGTTCCTCGCCGATCACCCAGGTCAGGCCGATCGAGCGGGCCAGCGCGTAGACGTACCAGTCGTGCACGCCGATCTCGCTGTAGTCGAGGCCGCTCAGCACGCGCACCAGGGCCTCGTGGGCCTTCGGACTGAAGACGTAGGTTGAGCCCGGCCCCGCGGCTTCGAAGAGGAAGTCCCAGGCCCGCTGCGGCTGCGACTTGCGGATCAGGCGGCGCTCCCCCACCACACCGCCGGGCAGCCACTGGAAGGACGTGACGTTCGACGACACGACGTCGGCCCCCGTGGTCTCCATGAGAGCCAGCTGAGAGCTCAGCTTGTCCTCGTGCCACACGTCGTCCTGGTCGGTGAAGGCAACGTAGGAGCCGTCGGGGGCGTGCGTCATGAAGAGGTGCAGGAAGTTACCCGTCACGCCGGGGGTACCCTCACGCTGGGGCAGAACCGTGATCCGAGGGTCGACGCTAGCGCGCTCCTCGAGGTGCGCGCGGGTGCCGTCGCTCGACGCGTCATCGGACACGACGAGGCGGACCTCCACGCCCACCTGAGCGAGCACGGAGTCCACCTGTTCGTCGAGCCACGCCCCGCCCTCGGCCATCCCGTTGTAGGTGGCCATGAGGACGGTGACTCGGGGGCGAGGCATGGCCTCGTCTCGGGTCACGTGATCCAAGGACTCAGTGTCCTTCGGCGGCGTACTTCGCCTCGACGGCTTCCTTGAGGGGCGCCCACCACGCCTCGTTCTCGGTGTACCAGGCGATGGTGTCGGCCAGGCCGTCGCGGAAGTTCGTGAACTGGGGCTCCCAGCCGAGCTCGGTGACCAGCTTGGAGTTGTCGATCGCGTAGCGCAGGTCGTGGCCAGGGCGGTCGGTCACGTGATCGAAGTCGTCGGGAGCAAAGCCCATCAGCTCGTTGAGGATGGCGACGACGTCGCGGTTGTTCGTCTCGCCGTCCGCGCCGATCAGGTAGGTCTCGCCGATGCGGCCCTTCATGAGGATGTCCCACACGGCCGTGTTGTGGTCGCGCACGTGGATCCAGTCGCGCACGTTCAG
>QWCT01000753.1_pt1 | contig 19550 bp, 11 predicted proteins | sample 1972681 | NCBI WGS metagenome assembly QWCT01 (sample SAMN09866701, study PRJNA288562) | Human oral metagenome isolate pre3_saliva, whole genome shotgun sequencing... | isolation source: mouth | host: Homo sapiens | place: USA: California | reverse complement strand
ATCACAGGGAATTAAATTAATGCCGATTATCAAATCTGCAAAAAAGGCAGCACGCCAAGCAGTCAAACGCACTGCGCAGAATCAACAAATTAAAAAGTTCATTAAGGCCGCTCTTAAAGCTTTCAAGGCTGAACCAACTCCTGAAAATCTTTCAAAAGCTCAGTCTGAATATGACAAAGCTGCAAAGAAAGGTCTTTTGAAGAAAAATACCGCTTCTCGCCGCAAAGCAAACTTAGTTAAAATCGCTAAGGCTGCAAAAGCTGAAGTTAAAGAAGCTCCAAAGACTGTGAAAAAAGCTGTTGCAAAGAAGCCTGCAGCTAAGAAAACTGCTACAAAAAAGGCAACCACTAAAAAAGCAACTGCCAAGAAAGCTTAACTAATCTTTAAAATAGGGCCCAGCGCCCTATTTTTTGTCTGATAATTCAAGCAAAAAAGTTTCCAGCAAAAGCCAAGGCTCTTTCGAAAAGCTAGTTTGTTTTAGCATCATGTCAATTTCGGCGAGTTTCTTCACAATGCGTTTTTCGCGTTCACCATTTGGTTTGGCCGCCAGTAAATCCACTGCCTTCTTGGTCCAGGACCCCACTGTTAGGTATGGACTATTATTCTCCTCAGCCTCACGCAGCAGTTTTACCGCCCTCTTTCCGTCGGTCAAGGCAATATCAAACACGCGAAAAGTCAGAAATTTGTCTACTTCCTCTGTAATCTTAAATTCATCAATCTTCACCTGCTGTGGATTTTTCTTCGCTACAGTAGCCAGTTCCTTATAGACGGCATTTCTCTTGTCGATCTTCTGTTCTAAAATCACAATCTTGTGTTCAGTCTCAAGATATTTTGGCAGCTCTGCAAATAATTCTTTCTTTGCCCCCAAATCCTTGATTAAGATTTTTCTTGTTTCAGAAAACAACGTCGTACCCTGGAAAATCGACACCAAATCTGCCTTTTCTAGACTCTCTGCGTCAATTACTTCATAGTTCTCACCCAAAAAGTCCTTAGCTTTCGACTCAGCTTTTTTGCGATCGTCTCCATCAATTAAATAAATCATAGATTCTTCTGTTGGCAATGCGGGCAAAGATGTGTGCCGCGACCTGCCACCTTTATTTTAATAATTTCCGTTCCACAGCGATTGCAAGGCTCACCATCTCGGCGAAAAACTTGCGCAAATTTCTGTAGGTAATCCCCACGTGTACCATCCGCCTTCACATAAGTCGCCATCGTACTCCCACCAGAATCAATCGAGGCTTGCATTACTGATTTTGCCGCTTCTAATAAGTCGGAAATCTCTGTTTCACTCAGCGATCCAGCCAATCTTTCCGGATGAATTTTAGCTAAGAACAGCGCCTCGTCCGCGTAAATATTACCAAGTCCGGCAATCACTGTCTGATCTAAGATAGTCGGTTTTATCTCCGCTTTCTTGTGTCTTGCCAAGTTTTTAGAAAACTCCGCCACACTCATTTGCCATGGCTCTTTGGCTAGTTTCTTAATAAAACTATCCTGCATCACCTCGCTAGTCTCAAGAACCTTACAAAACCCAAACTTTCGCTGGTCGTTAAAATATAAGGTCCCGTTCTCGAGTGTGAATGATACACGAGTCTGCTTATTTGGCAGCTCCGAGAAGAAGCTGTCCGTCGGGTGTCCGCCCGCAAAACTTTTTTCGTCATAAAGCGAGGTCTTAAAATCACCAGCCTCAATCATTTCTCGATAATCTTTGCCGGATTCCTCGCCGAAAGCCCGGAAAATTAACTGTCCGGTCATTCTCAGATGTACCATCATCGAAACTCCGTTTACAAAATCAAAAATCAACGCCTTTCCAAAACGGCGGATGGCAATAATCTCTTGCCCCTCAATTAATTCCTTCGGGCCAATAAAAGATTTATCACAAAAAACCTGCACGGTCTGCACGTGTTTTCGCAAAATAAACTGATCTAACCCCCGACGAATTGTTTCAACTTCCGGTAACTCTGGCATGGCTCTATTTTATCCTAAATTCCGAAAACTCTCCACATTAAAAAGGCGCAGGTCTCAGCGCGGATCTATTGGTGAGACAAATCAAAATGCGTGCAAACCTCTTAAATATGGAAAATCCAAGATTCATCAAGCTTATGCTTGACTATAATTATAAAATATTGTAGAATCGCGGCAACTACGGGGAAGGTCCCCGAGGGTTCTTTGAAAGGAGTGTAATATGAAAAAGCAGAATTTGTTACCGTTGGCAACCGTTGTTGCACTTTGCATGAGTGCAACGTCTATCACTGTCCCGCTTGGCGCGCTCAATTTTGGCGCACAGACGGTTTATGCAGGTGTTGTAAAACGCAGCGCTTCTAGTAAGGCTGCCGGCACGACATCCGCCGCAACTACTAACGCATCTTCGGATGTAAACACCACTAAGCAGGAAACCTCGATCGGCACTGCAGCTTCCAGCGACGGCAAGACCTACACCGAAGTTGATTCGAATGGTCAGGTCGTCATACAGCGTGATTTACAGGACGGCGCTTCGAAATACGCCATCCCCACCTTCCATGGAAAACCTTACTCAAGCGATTTTCATAGCATTGGTGGTGGCTACATCGAAGATGAGCTGGTCTTTAATCCGCTCATTAATGGCGATGGGAGCCCCCGCAAGCTTAAGGACCCTACAATCTATCCCGTGAATGTGTACAAGTCGAGCGATTGGTTGCTTCCGAATGGCGTCGCAAAGACACCGGGCTATCTCGGCGCAGAGCTTGAACTTGAAACAGCAAGCTTTGAGGATAGAGGAACTACAGTTTTAACCCCTACTCCGGAAACCGCTGCACACCACATACTGACGTCGATTTATGTGACGAAGTATACCACGGAGAATCATCCTTGGCCCAAAGTAAATCCGATAACCAATAAACCGCTGTGGGATACCCAGCCGTTTTGGAGAAGCGACAATAGCTTTGATCTGTACGGATACTTGAAGCAGTTTACACCTGAATACAAGGATTGTTTCGGACTTATGGAGGTGGATGGATCTGCACCAAGGAAATACGGAAGTCGAAACACTATGTACGGCAGCGTCCTTGAATATGGACATTACTACGACTATCACAATTATATCAATAATCCGGATGATTATCCGCATGGTCCTGCATTCATGCTAGATATGCAGTTGAGTAATTCTGTGGTCTTCCAAAAAGACTATGATGGCTTGCCGGGTGGATTAATATTCCACTCAACCTATCCGACACCGGATGGTAAATGGGCGTATAGCGCCGATGCCCAGGTTCGAATTGAACCCGGCTATGAAGGCCAGAAAATCCGCATTACCGGGACAAATGATGCTTATATCAATGAGGGGGTACTTAAAGGCCTCGAAATGATTATTCATTATTATGTTGAAGATCATTCCCTCAATAACGCACTTGGTGGGGAGTATGGTTGGGTAAATATCCCCATCCCCGGCTTTGATGTAGAAAAGGCGAAAGTTGTAGTTTTTAGAGGAAGGTCTTAAATAGTGCCAACAGTCTACTGAAAAGATGTCATGTTCATCCTTAGCGCCTGGATCTTTCCAGGCGCTAACCATTTGACCGATTCCGCTTTTGGCTATATACTTTAACAGAAATATCTAATGGATTTAAAGTATGCATCTCACTCCTCGTATAAAAAAAATCATAGTAGGGCTCTTTCTTGGACTTCTTTTGACAATAATTACTAGTACTTCCAACTCTTTTGCAGTACAGAAGCCGGGTGGTAGCTCTGGCGGTGGGGGTGGAAAAATCAACTCTTGTAGTAGTAATCCTGATGATATATGTTATAGTAGCCACAATGACAGTGCAAGTAAGGTTAGCGGTGGAGGTGGTGAATGGGTGAGGATAGATATAAGAGATCCTTATTTCGCTAGTGTAAAAAATGCTATACCGTATTATATGCTCCGAGGAAGAAATCATATAGCTCTAGATACTGACGACCATATTAAATACGGATCCGATCCTAAGGTGATCACGGGGTGTGGAGAGGCGGACTTTCTCTATGTGTTTATCTCACACAAGTATAGAAATAATCCAAATTCAAACCCACCATATCAAGCAATTGGAGAAGGGTATGGCCCGAATCGTTTTTCGCATTTTTGGGAGCACATGGAAGATGGAATAACAGTAGAACAAAGGTATGTGAATCGAACTGATGGTGACCATGCTGATTATGATGAGGCAAAAAGCGAATATTTTAAATACCTAAAGCGTACTAATCAGACCGATAATGAGGAGGCTGCTGAGAAAAGGTGGCAAGCGGGTGAATTCTCTTGGTTCTGCTCCTGGGATGCAGAGAAGAAGCCTGATTGCGATCCAAACGATCCGACTTGTAATGATAAAATCATCCCGCCAACCCCGACGGCTGGCAGTCTCAACTGTGGCCGCGATCTCCCTGGCGTCTCGACCTCACCATACAAAGGCAACACCGTTGCCGAATCCGGCGTCATCAACCTCTCCTATACTGGTACCCTAGATTTTCGCAACTGGCAAAACACCACAAAGGGGAAGAATTATGTCCTGGCTCGGCCGGGAGACTCAGTCCGTTTCAAACACTCCATGTGTTATACCGCACAAGCGGTTGGCCGCAACCTGCAAGGTCGCCCAACTCCAGACAAAGAAAATCATTTCCAAATTTATGCAAAACGCAACGGCAGTGAGGATAGTCGTTATCTCTTCGGCCAATCTGAGCTACTTGACGGCAACCAGCGCACTGTTCATGCTCATACTCAGCACCAAATCCGTGGCAACGGTATTGTTTCTGCTGACTACGGCTTCACTACGGAATCTCCAACTGGTAACCCAAACCCAGATTATCTCTGTAATTCACCAATTTTCACAATCAATAATAACCGCGGCGTGCAGAATGGTTTCCAGATTCCAGGCTTCGCTACGGGCATTACTAATTGTAATTCCGCCAGCCGCACCACTAACAACTCTGAAGTTGGTAGTGTAATTTCACAAGGTCTGCGCTACGACGATATCCGCACCTGGGTTTCCTACACCACTCAGTTTGTCGCTAACTGTGGCTGTGACCGCGATGAGGCATATGAGAATCATTTTAAGCAGACTTCATATGATACTGCCGGTACCTCAAGTAGTCCAAGAACCGAATGGGGCCAAAACTACGTCTCTTGTCGCGCCAGTGGTACCTGCCATAAAGGGGAAGACACAAGATACAAGCCAACCTATACATATGAGTTTCCGCTCACCACTGAAAACCGCGGCACCAAAGAAACTGAGTCCAAGGTCTATGTCCCATATAATTTCAATACCTACGTTACTAGCTTCATCGATGCCGAGGATATTGCTTTTGCCGGTGAGCAGGTTGACATCGGTGGTTCCTATCATATTCTGCCAAGGCAAAATGATGTTGTTGCAAAGAACGCCTACGCAACTGTTACTTCCAGCAAGGAAACTTTCCGCATTTATGAAATGATTCTCCCGATCTATGCCAATCCAAACACCTTCTCTGGCAACGAACGCTCTGCTCAAGACGTCTGTCAGTATTACGGCATTTCCAACTGTAATCTTGTTAATACTATCAATGGTCCAATGAACGCCAGTGGCAACTACAGTGGTGAAAGTAAAAATACCGGCACCTACTCCCGCACTATCCCAGACAATGAAGAATATGTTGGCTTTAAATACTGTACTGCTACCTCGATCTGGCCAGCTTCCTCTCATGTCGGTACCACCAATACAGTAGATGAAAACATCAGTGGTCCAGCCATGAACGGTGGTGACGAAAGCAAATATAACGTCTCTGATCTTTCCTGTATCACTATTGCCAAGAAGCCAAACTTCCAAGTTTGGGGCGGTGGTATGTATACCAACGGTAGTATCGAAACTTCCGTCAGCAAAAAAGTGCCAGGCAGCGGCTTCAATCCTTATCCAAATGGCACTGAAAAGATTTTCGGCTCATGGGATGAATATCACGTAATTGCCGGCAGCAATGTCTCCGGCTTTGGCTCTGGGGCCTCCCTTGGTTATGAAAGGGGCTACCGCTTTGATGTTCCAACTGGTGGCGCCAATCTTAATGACAGTCGCAATAATCTCACCGTCGCAAGTCGCGGTCGCACTGGTTACTCTGGTGTACCAGGTCTCCCATCAAGTCTCTTAGCCCGTCTCAAGGCAAGATACCGTGATAATATTGAAAAAATTAGTCGCCTCAAAATCACCACGCACGACACTGGCTTACAGAATGCTTATATCAAAGGTGATGTCAATCTCTCGCAAATTAGTCTTCCGGACTATAATCCAAACGCCGCCAGTACACTTGGTGTGATGAAAAATAGTCTCTATAAAACTCTTTCCGCCGACGACTCAAAAAATAACACCCTCGTTCTTTATGTCGACGGTACCCTCAATATCGATCAAAATATCTGCTATACCACCTCTGGATATTACTGTGAAGGCGCCTCTTCCACCATACAGAATAATTATGCTGATATTGCCACAAACTCTATCACTAAGCTTCCTCAAATTCTCATTTTTGCCAAACAAATTAACGTAGCTGAACATGTGACTCGTATTGACGCCTGGCTCATTCTCGATGAAGATAATGCACCAAACAATCTCAATACTTGTTCAACCTATGCTGAACCTTCAGCTCTCGTCTGCTCGAAAACTCTCGTCTTTAATGGTCCTGTCTTTGCCAAGAGTCTCACCTTAAGACGTACCGGCGGCGCCAACCATGGTGGTGGTATAGCAACTCGTGACAACGCAGGCTCTCGTGAACTTGGCACCTCTTTCAGACATCTCCCAGGCGATACCTATTACTTCACAGCCAATGATGGTTCAGTCGCACCAGGTGAAATCTTCAACCTCCGTTCAGACGCCTACTACTGGGGTATGGGGCAGGCCCAGCGCTCGGGTATTGCGGAAGTCGTCTATCAGCGCGAACTTGCACCGCGATACTAAAATAAGTAGTCCCGTCCTCGTCAGCTTTAAAATAAGTAGCCTCCCTTCCACGTCAGCTTTAAAATAAGTAGCCCCCCTTCCACGTCAGCTTGTCAAAACAAAACTCTTATGCTAAATTTATATAAAATAGGTCAACACAAAAATGGATTCTGGAATGCAAAATAATCAACCAAAAACACCTGCTTCAAGCACGGTAGATGCTGCTATGAAGGCACCACATCCGGGCGGTGGCTCTGATTTTGGTCTGAATCCAGAAGACGCCGTCTCAAAGGTTGCTGATAAAATCCAACATGCCACCAATATCTTGATCGCCCTCTCCAAAGATCCTAACGTTGATGAAATTTCTGCGGCAATCGCTCTAGCCTTTGTTCTAGACCAGCAGAAAAAACACGTCACAGCTATTTACTCCGGCCAGACTCCAAATGCGCTTGAATTTTTGCGCCCTGAAGAGACCTTCCAAAAAGATATTAGTAGCTTGCAAGATTTTATCATCGCCCTCAATAAGTCGAAGGCCGACCACCTTATCTATCAAGTTGAAGGTGATTATGTAAAAATCCTCATCACTCCATATAAAGGTCAAATCAAAAAGGAGGACCTCGAATACTCCTATAGTGACTATAATGTTGACCTCGTGATTGTCTTCAACGTTAATTCCGGTAGTGAAATTGATTCCGCCCTTTCTGAATATGGACGTATCATGCATGATGCTATGGCGATTAATATTACCTCCAGCGTGCCGGGTCGCTTTGCGGATCTTGAATGGAGTGATCCATCAAAATCTTCCGTTTGTGAAATGGTCTATGACTTACTTAGCGAGCTTGAAATCGACAATACCCCACAAGAAGTTGCCACTGCCCTGCTCACTGGTATTCTTTCTGCCACCGAACGCTTTTCGAATAATCGCACCAAGCCAACCACCATGGCGGTCGCTTCAAAACTCATGGAAGCCGGCGCCGACCAGCAGCTAATCTCCTCAAATATCTTAAAAGCCGAGACTCCAACCACTGAATCTTCAGTTGTAGCAAACGAAAATCCTTTTGTTACCCAATCTTCAAGCACGACGACTGAAACACCAGCAGCTCCAGCTACCCCAGAAGCACAAGGGACTCCAGCAACTCAAGAAACACAAGAAGCTCCAGCAACTCCAACCATTCAAGAAAACTCAGAAGCACCGGTGGCTCCAGTGGCCCCAGTGACCCAGGAGACTCCAGCATCTCCAGCAGCTCAAGAAGCACCGGCAGCCACAGCAGCCGCGCCAGAAGTTCCAGCCGTCTCTCAGGATTCCACTGAAGCTCCGCAGCTCACTCCGGAACAAGAACTTGAACGTATGTTTGAACAGAATCAGGCCTCCCAGTCTCAGGCCCCTACCTCAGGTAGCTCACTCCCTGGAAACCCTATGGTTGCCGCCTCTAACGTAATGGACGACTTAGCTCGCCTTACCGACTCAATGCTGAGCGCAGAGTCTCCAGCAGCACCAAGTGTCGCTCCAGCTGCCCCTGTTGAGTCTATAACTCCAAATATTCCAGCGGTACCAGAAAATCCAACTACCCCATCAGCCCCAGAAGTATCAGTGGTGACTCCAACTATTCCTGTCGCACCGGAAAATATTCCAGTCGCGCCAGAAAATTCTCCTGCTCCAAATATCCCTGTCGCACCAGAAAAACCAACTATTCCAGCATCCCCAGCGCAGCCTCAGTATATTCAACCGCAGCCGATGCAATATCAATCAGTACAGCCGCAACCACAGCAATATCAACCTGTGCAACCTCAACCTGTGCAACCTCAACCAGAACAGATTCAGCCGATGCCTCAAATGCAGGCCGAATATCAGCCAACTCCTCAATTTGTTCAGCCTGCTACACAACCAATTCAGCCTGCTCCTCAGCCAGCCCAGCCAGTCTTCCGTCCTCAACCAGCTTCAAACCCTGAAATTTATGGTCACACCATCGCCGAACCGGTCATAGATTCCGGTGAAGACATGAGTCGTCTGATGGATGAAGCCCTCGCTGAGCCTTCTCCAATCCAGAATCCAATCGGTTACCAGGGAATGATCAACCAATTTAACTACATCAATCAGTCTCTTAATCAAAATGCCACGCCAAACTATCCACTTGCTGTTGGTCAGCAACCGGTTACAAATTACCAGCAGGGCCAAAATCTTGCAACGCTTTCCGCGCCTGCCTTGCCACAAATGCCACAAAATCAGGCCTACCCAAATCCTGAATATTCAAATGTGGTCCCAGAGTACCAAACTCCAGCTATGCCGGTTCTCCCTGAGGATCCATCACAGCCGGCTCCACAGCCTATCCCACAGCCTGCTCCACAACCAGTTCAACCTACTCCACAACCTATCCCACAGCCTGCTCCACAACCAGTTCAACCTACTCCACAGCCTATCCCGCAGTCTGCTCCTCAGCCAGTCCAGCCAGCTCAACCACAAATGCAAGCAGAAGTTCAGCCGACCCCACAGCCAGCTCAGCCGCAGACCACTGCTGCTCCGGCCGCCAATCCAGTCAAGGCCGATCCATCTGCTTTTCATATCCCAGGCAGCTACTAGTTTTGACATTGCAGAAAAATCCACTATGATGGTAGGAAATGACAGAAAATAATCCCAAAATCCCAAATTCAGTGGTCAGCCATGAAGAAATGGCTAAAATTGAAGCCGAAGTCAGCCCAAGCGACATCATTTTGATTGATAAGCCAGATGGCCTCAGTTCCTTTGGTGTGGTCGCTCGCGTTCGTCGTGTGCTTTCTAAAAAAGCTGGCAAAAAAGTTAAAGTCGGTCATACTGGTACACTCGACCCCTTTGCTACTGGTCTTCTGATTTTGCTCGCCAACAAGGCAACCAAGCTCTCCAATCAATTTCTTAAGCTCGATAAGTGGTATGAAGCCACAATCCATCTCGGTAAGGTTAGCACTACAGGTGATCCCGAAGGTGAAATCACCGACTTTGTATCAGAAGCTCCAAGAGAAAATCTCCCGGATCGCAACGAAATTGAGCAGGTGATCAAAAAATTTGTCGGTAAAATTCAGCAAACCGTCCCAAGCTTTTCTGCCGTTAAAATCAACGGTCAGCGCGCCTATCAGCTCGCTCGCCGTGGCGAGGTCATAGAAATGCCAACCCGCACCGTTGAAATATATACCATCAAAATTCTCGAATATCACTATCCAGATCTCGTGATTCGTACGCATGTTTCCAGTGGTACCTATATTCGCACGCTCGGTGAAGATATCGGCAAAGCCTTGAATACCGGCGCCTATCTCACCGCCCTTCGTCGTACTAAAATCGGCGACTTCGACATTGCTGCCGCCACTAAGCTCGTGGATTTTATGAGTGCAGAAGAAATTGATCAAACATGAGCTCTTGTAGAAACTCCTACTCCGTGGTATAATCTCTCCAATATGATTACAAAAGAGAATAAAGCTAAGGCAATTGCTGCTACTGCCCGTGATAAAAAAGACGTCGGTTCTCCAGAGGTTCAGGTTTCTATTTTAACTGAGCGCATCAAAGAAGTGACTGAGCACGTTAAGGCTAACAAGCACGATTTCATGGCTCGCCGTGGACTTATGCAGATGGTTGGTCGCCGCAAGCGTCTTCTAAAGTATCTTGAGAAAACCGACTTCGAACTCTACAAAGGTACAGTCGCAAAACTCGGACTCAGGAAATAATCACGAAATCCCCGCGCAAGTGGGGATTTTTAGTGCACAAAAATCTTAAAAAAAGACCCTACATAAGTAGGGTCCCAGGTTCCATTAGAACGGATTATCGAAATCTTCGACCCGCAGGCTTCGTCTTTAACTCCTTTGAGCCCCAGGTTCCATCAGAACAGGTCATCAAAGTCTTCGACCGGCATTCCGAGTATCTCAACCACTCGCGGTCTTTCACTCTCGCCATTAAAGTATTCTTCACTGAAGGCATCAATTTCATCTCTGAAACGAGTTGCCGCTAGTGCGATACTGACTTGAATTTCATGCGGGGTCGGTTTTCTAACCTTGCGGTAGAAAGTGCGGATCTTTGCCGGATCAGCGAGACTTTCTGTGCTCCATCTGGTGGAAATCTTCGCGCGGCATTTATCAAAGTCCGGCCGATGTAAATATCTCATTCTTACCTTAGATACATCTTGTAAAATGTCGTAGATATCGCCCACTGCCCCCTCTCTGCGTTCAATCGCCTGATAGAGTGCGTCATCTTCCTGGAAGAAGTAATCTTCCGCCATGTTTTGCACCAACGAGAACTTCAAGAAATTTCCCTCGTCCTGCTCAATGAAGAAGAACACGTAGTCGACGTTTAAATCGAGGCGAATCTGTTTTCTGAGTGGCACCAGCTTCTCCTCAAGGAGTCTGTTGCGAAACAGATCTCGCGCCTTCTGAATCTCGGTCTCATCCTCACCCGTGAAACCATCCATCTTAATCAAAAGATAATGATTGTCTCTCTGTATCTGCTGTTCCATATAATGGTCCTTTCTTAATGTGCGTGAATTATCAGTTCAACTTGTTCTAAGGCCGCTCCCCTCCTTTCGGTCTTCAATAATAGACATCTTAGAACATCTTATATTATAACATAAATACTATAATCTGTAAAACATAACGTATTAGCTAACAACTTTTGCAACAAAATATTGCATAGAATAAGATAATTCTTGACCCTAATCATAAGTCATTTGCCAATATCTTTAAAAGGCTTTTCATGATACAATCAATACATAACAATAAAAGGGAAGACGGCGGATAAGTCTTCTAGAGTTTATGAAATAGAGGTAAAACTCAGTTTCAGCTTACTAGGGTAGTTATCTGGTGTTTTCCCAAGAAAGGAATCAATGGAAATAATCAATCCAACCGGTAAGCACACGTTCAGTGTGTCAACCGATTTTTGTGGTCGTGAATTAAAACTCGAAGTCAATCGCGTTGGTTTTCGTACCACTTCATCTGTTTTAGTTACTTATGGCGACACCGTCGTTCTCGGTTCAGTCGTTGTTAGCGAAAAACCTGTCGTGCAGGATTTCTTCCCACTCTCAATCGACTATGAAGAAAAATTCTATGCTGCTGGCAAAATTTCTGGCTCAAAATTCATCAAACGTGAAGGCAAACCTGCCGATGAGGCAGTGTTGATTGGTCGCCTCATCGATCGTCCAGTTCGCCCACTCTTCCCTAAAGGCTACCGTCAAGAAGTTCAGGTTGTTACTACCGTCCTCTCAATGGATCCAAGTTTTCGTCCTGATGTCGTCGCTATGGTTGCTGCCTCTTCAGCTCTCTTGAATGCTGGCGTACCATTTGACGGACCAGTCGCTGGTCTTCGTATTGGTCGTGTGAACGGTGAATTTAAAGCCTTCCTCACCAAAGAAGAGCGTGAAGCTTCCGATCTTGATCTTGTGGTTGCCGTAAAAGACCAAAAAGTTGTCATGGTTGAGGCTGGCGCCAATGAAGTCCCAGAACGGGTCATCATTGACGCGATGCGTTGGGCTGTTGAAATGGCACAACCAGCGCTTGCTCTCCAGAGAGAATTAAAGGAAAAGCTTAATGTGGTTGAAAAACCATATGAACTTAGTCTACCAGACGCCGCGGTTGCTGAAAAAGTTGAAAACTGGACCCGTGAGCATTTTAGGGGTGAAGACGGCAAAACTGGCACTAAAATCCGCGGTAATGTGCTTGATCGTAAGCGCATCGCTGATGAATTAAGAGACCAGATGGATGCTGAATTTGCACTCGAGCTAGGTGAAGGTGAAACCGATGAGGAAAAAATCGCAGACTATGACGCTCGTTTGAAGGCTGAATATCACAATGCTTATGAGCTAGCCATCCATCATGAAGTCCGCCGCGCCATCGTTGAAGATAATGTCCGTCCTGACGGCCGCAGGCTCAACGAGGTTCGTCCTCTCAGCTCTCAGGTTGCCATCTTGCCACGCGTACATGGCTCCTCTCTCTTCACCCGCGGTCTCACTCAAGCCATGAACATTGTCACCCTCGCTCCTCTTTCATATGCTCAGATTGTCGACACCATGGAAGTCACCGATGGTGAACGTCGCTATATGCACCACTATAATGCACCTAGCTACACTGTTGGTGAAACTGGTCGCATCGGCTCTCCAGGTCGTCGTGAAATCGGCCACGGCTATCTTGCCGAGCGCGCCCTTCTCCCAGTTCTTCCATCCAAGGAAGACTTCCCATACGCCATCCGCTCTGTCACCGAAATTATGTCTCAAAACGGTTCCACCTCAATGGCTGCCACTTGTTCATCCTGTCTTGCCCTGATGGACGCCGGCGTTCCACTTAAGGAGCCTGTCTCTGGTGTTGCTATGGGTTTGATGCTTGATGGCGAAACTCCACACGTTCTAACCGACCTCATGGACGCCGAAGATTTTGCTGGTGACATGGACTTCAAGGTTACTGGTACTAAGAATGGTATCACTGCCCTCCAGATGGATATGAAGGTCCACGGTCTTCCAGTTGACATCCTTGAAAAAGCTATTCAGCAATCTCACGAAGGTCGTATGTTCATTCTCGGTCACATGCTTTCCGTACTTTCTGCCCCACGTGCTGAGCTCTCACCATACGCTCCACGCATCGAAAAACTCATGGTCAAACCTGAGAAGATTGGTGCCGTGATCGGTAAGGGTGGTGAGATGATCAACAAAATCACCTCTGAAACTGGCGCTGAAGTTGATATTGACGACTCTGGTCTTATCACTGTTTCTGGCACTGATGCGGAGAAGATTAAGCGCGCCATCGACTGGATTCGCAGTCTCGTTGAAGAACCTGAAGTTGGCAAAATCTACCGCGGTAAAGTGGTGAATATTAAAGACTTTGGTGCCTTCGTGAATATTCTTCCAGGCATCGACGGTATGCTCCACATTTCTCAAATCTCTGAGAAACGCCTTGATAAGGTTGAAGATGCGCTCCATCTCGGTGATGAAGTGAACGTACGTCTCGATTCGATTGATGATAAGGGCCGTCTCTCCCTCAGCATGCGCCGCGTCGAACAATAGATCGCGCTAAGCGTCGTTTCATGCGCCGCTTTACCGCTTCAATGAAAAAAGATTGGTCGTATGGCCAATCTTTTTATTATGTTAAAACCTTAATTTTAAGTCAAATTAAGTCAGGTCAGGATAAGTTAGGATAAGACCTATTTTAGTCTATAAGTCAACAAATCCGTTATTTTCTTTAACCTTTTCATCGCGGCAAGTCATGGCTGGATTACCATTTGGATCTTTTACTCCGCGGTAAACTTCCTTCACTTCAGGAGAAAGATTCTCACAAAGATCTGGCGCATGTCCGGCGGTTGCAAACTTCCATTCGCCATTTGGTAATGCGCGGTAATACATTGCAAGATGACCGCCACCGCCACCTTCGACGCGGGTTGCACCAGTTGTTGGGTTGGTTATTACTTCGTAATTCATATGTTCGCTTGCCACTGCAAATAGATAGGTTGCGTCTTTGTTAGTGTAAAGTCTAGTTAAATCTACGATTGGCCAACTATCTTTAATCTCAAAACCTTCATCATTCTTGCCAGACATCTTTTGAGTCCTAGCCTTAATAAAATTCATAAGATCGCCAACCCGAGTATCCATGGCCATTGGCTTAACAATCTCAGTTACTTTCGCATTTTCGACATTCTCTACTGCCTTTGTGCCTGTGGCGAGCTCATATTTTGAAATCACCTCGTTTGCCTTAGTGAGCGCTTCCTTCGAGCTTTTTACCTCACTTTCCAGTTTATTCTTCTGATCATTAATCCTGAACGTGGTATAAACCAAACCACCAAGACAGGCAAGAATTATCAAACAAAAAACCGCAGCTAACTTTTTATTGCCACGGCCTGCTCGAGAATCTTGCTCCTCACTACTGATATTTATAATATTATCTGTATCGTTTCGATCCATATATCTCCTTTAATCAACTATAACATAAACAATTTTTTCCGCTAGTCCCTCACCCTATCTATAATTATTATGCTATAATCTGTCTATGGTTAAACGAAAAAAAGGTCGACGCAAATCTTCCCGTGAGGTAGTTCCAGAACACGAATTGCCAGGCGGTTTTTGGCGTCAAGTCTCAGCAGTTCTTATGATTGCCATCTCTATCGTCCTCGTGATGACTTGGTTTGGTAGTGGCGGCACTCTTCTTAACGATTTTCATAAATTCGGTCTCTGGCTGATTGGTTATGCTACTTTTGCCATCCCAGTGATTTTGGTCTATCTCGCCGTAAAGATTTTCCGTACTACAGATAACCGACTGCCTGCCGTCATCTGGGTTGTTTCGTTTTTGATGATTTTCTGGCTCTCTGGGCTCTTTGGCCTGCCGACTTATGGTAACTCCGCCACACAAACTGGTGGCATCCTTGGGGTTTGGTTAAATAGTATGGTCACACAAATTCTCAACCCAAGTGTCGCCGCCTTTATTTATCTTGTCTTGATCTTCATTACCGCAATTTTTATCCTCCAGCTTTCTCCAGCCGCCGTCTTTCGTGATATTGCCAACATTTTCAAAACCACCAAGCGTGATGAAGACGCTGAAAATGCTCGCATTGCCCGCCGCGCTCAGGCTGAGGATGCGGTTAACGCTGGAGCTCTGGGGCCTCTCAAGATTAAAGCTAACGGTGTTGAGGTTACCGCCGAAGAATTAAAAGCCACACCAAAAATTGAGGTTAAAAAACCGGTTGCTGCCGCCCCTGTCGAGGCTGAACCTGAACGTGCTCTCATTGCTGTTTCTGATCCAAACTGGAAAATGCCTTCAACCGACCTGCTTTCGAAAAAACAAAATCCGCCAGATGGAGGCAATATTCAGCAGAATGCCTTCATTATCAACTCCACCTTTGCCGACTTCGGTATTGAGGTGAAACTTGATGGCGCTAACGTCGGACCACGTGTTACTCAATACACGATTCAGCCGCCAACTGGTGTGGTTCTGTCGAAAATCGCCGCTCGCGACAAAGAGCTTGCGCTTAACCTTGCCGTCGATAAGGTCCGTATCGAGGCCCCGATTCCTGGTACTCGTCTGGTTGGTATCGAGATTCCAAACGTTCGTCCAGCCGATGTAACTCTCCGTTCAATCCTTGAGAGCAACGAATGGAAGAAGGAAACTAATCCGCTCAGCTTTGCGGTTGGTAAAGATATTTCTGGTAATCCGGTCATTGCCAATCTTGCCAAAATGCCTCACCTCCTGATCGCCGGTACTACTGGTTCTGGTAAGTCTGTCATGACTAACACTCTCATCTCCTCTTTGCTTTATCGTAATGCCCCAAGCGATATGAAGCTGATTATCGTCGACCCGAAGCAAGTGGAAATGGTGCAGTATAACGACATTCCGCATCTCTTAACTCCAATTATCAACTCTACCGAAAAATCTCTTTCTGCGATGAAGTGGGCAGTTAATGAAATGGAACGCCGATATACCTTGATGGCAGAAGAAAAAGTTAAGAAAATTGAAGATTATAACGAAAAACTTCATAAAAAATCTGCCACCATTACCGATGAGGACAATAATGAGCAACAACATGATGGCGGTAAGATGCCATACATTGTCATTGTGATTGATGAGATGGCCGACTTGATGATGCAGGCAGGGAAAGACCTTGAGCAATTGATCGTTCGCATTGCGCAGAAAGGTCGTGCCTCTGGTATCCATCTCGTACTCGCAACTCAGCGTCCTGAGGTTAAAGTGATTACTGGTTTGATCAAGGCCAACGTTCCAGGTCGTATTGCCTTCGCCGTGAATAATAATACTGACTCTCGTATTATGCTTGATATGGGTGGCGCCGAGAAGTTGCTTGGTAAAGGTGACATGTTGATGCTGACTACCGAGATGATGGGGAAGCCTCGTCGTATCCAAGGTGCTTATGCTTCCGATAGTGATGTTGAAAAACTCACCAACTTCCTCCGTGAACAACGCGCACCTGAATATAATAACGAAGTAATCTCTCAAGCCGTCCAAATCAAGGGTATTGGACCAACCGACGGTGGCGGCTTTGGCGACCTCGGTCGTAAATATGATCCACATGATCCAGTCGTCCGAAAGGCAATCGAAATTACTCTCACCAAAGGTAAATTCTCTACCGCCATGTTGCAAACCTATCTCGGCAAAGGCCACGGCTTTGTCTCTGGTCTGGCTATCTGGCTGGAAGAGATCGGCGTCATCGGTCCGGCCAATGGCAACAAACCACGCGACGTCATGATTAAAAACCTAGACGAATTCGACCAGCTTGCCGGCGGATAGAAATCACTGTAATTCGCAAATCACTGGCAGATGAGCGATCATTGTCAGGTAGATAATCACTGTCGGGTAGGAAAGCCGACCAAGGATAGACAAAAAATATAGTCTGAAAAGGCTATATTTTTTATTCCGTTTATGCTAAAATAAACACACTAACAAGGTACATATCATGAAACAAACACAAAACTCAGGCAACTTCGCCTGCAAATTTTCAATATCCCCAGGTTTTGCGCGCCTCAAAAATCTTCTCAGTACAAAACGCGCGCGAACAATCACTGCAATGTTCGCATTTTTTGCATCACTTTTTTCTCTATGTTTCTTGCAAAATCCTAGCTTCGCTAATGTCCTCCGCACCCCAGCCACCTACCTCAATATTTCCACCTCCACCCCAAATGTCGATTTTCAGTTTAACCAGTCCGAACTTTCTTCTTCCGCTTTCAAGACAAATAATGTCACTATTAATATCCAGACTGATAACTCCACTGGTGCTACTACCTATATTTCGAGCGTCGATGAGGCTACCAGTCTAGTTCACTCCGACTCTGGTGTTTCCGATAGTATTGCCTCCATCTCCTCACCACTCCTCTCCACCGCCTTTTCTGGCAAGACTTGGGGCTACCGCGTTGGTTCTCTCGCTACCACGGCATTTAACCAAATTCCAAAAGCCAGCGCCCCTACCGAGATCTTAAACACCACCTCCGCCACTCCGGCTTCAAATAACCTCGACATCGACTTTGGGGTTAAAGTTTCCCCAGATTTATCTTCTGGAACTTACTCTAAGCAGATTTTGTTTACTACGATTACAAACTACGTGCAGTTAAGAACTACCTTTCTTCCTGGCCCTGCTTTTAATCCGATAGTCTTAAATCTAGATACTATGCATTTAACTACTGGTAGTTTTGAACATTCGGCCACGCCACCTGCAAACTTCAGCGATGCTACTATTGTCTCAACAGCAGATTCTGAAAAACCAATTTACGCCTGGTTTGATTCGACTAACCAGAAAGTTTCATGGTGGACAGAGGCAGATGTTGCATATGCAAACGAAGACTGTAGTTATATGTTTGACGCTGAACACACTATGGGGCATTCAATCGGTAATATCGATCTCCGCGGCATCAATACAAGTCGTGTTAAGAGTATGAAGCACATGTTTAATGGCGGTAAAGAAGGTCTTACCGGTCTGAATCTGAGTGAAATGGATACCAGTAATGTTGAAGACATGAGCTATATGTTCAACTATATGCATGCCTATGGAAGCAATAATGCTGTTACTCTTGACTTATCGAGATTTAACACCAGCAAGGTAAAAAATATGGAAGGTATGTTTATTAATTCAGCCGTCACGCCTCTTGATCTCAGAAGCTTTGATACTAATAATGTTGAAAATATGTCCTATATGTTTGGTGGATTAGACACAACGGCCCTAGATATTTCACCTCTAAACACTTCGAAAGTCAAAACTATGAAGGGAATGTTCTCTGGACATCGCAAGGATAATCAGATAAATCTTTCAACTATGGATACCAGTAACGTGGAAGACATGAGTGAGATGTTTGCCGGTGGAGTACTTACGAGTGTAGATGTTTCTGGACTCAATACTAGCAAGGTCACGAATATGAGTAGTATGTTTAAAGAGTCGTTAAAACTTACAAATGTAAACTTTGGACACATTGATACGTCTCATGTTACGGATATGTCGCATATGTTTGATATGGTCGAGCCTAGTTACTCATATATAACAAACAATCCTGATTTAACTAATCTAGATGTCTCGGCACTTAACACAAGTAATGTCGTAAATATGTCAGATATGTTTGCAGGTTTGAAGAAAGTCACAAATCTAGATCTTTCAACTTTTGATACTAGTAATGTTGAGGATATGTCTCGGATGTTTTATCGAACTTTTAAGCTAAAACATCTCAACCTTCAATCGTTTGACACCAAAAAGGTAAAAAATATGACCTATATGTTTGCCTTCTCTAGTACCGATCCTGCAGGCGATGCACTTGATATTTCAAGTTTTGACACACGAAGTTTAGCAAGCGCACAACAGATGTTTGGTCATATTGGAGTAAAATGTATTTACGCCTCTAATACATTCACAACTGATTTAGTATCAAGCCAGGACTTCATGTTTAGTAATAGTCCAGATCTTATCGGTGGTAGTGGCACAGTTTATTCCGACTCCAATCCAAAAGATAAAACCTACGCCCGCATCGACGCCCCAGGCGCTCCAGGCTACTTCACCCAAAAGCCATAACCCATTGCGCTTCGCTTGAGATTTTTTCCACAGTCTGCTATAATCCTCATATTATTAGCTCAGCAAGCGACGATGAGGTGTGCTTGCTTTAACCAAAGGAGTGCAAAGTGAAACAGTATGAACTTACTGTGTTGATTCATCCTGATTTGGAAATGAATCTAACACCAGCCCTA
>QWCT01000976.1_pt1 | contig 19587 bp, 16 predicted proteins | sample 1972681 | NCBI WGS metagenome assembly QWCT01 (sample SAMN09866701, study PRJNA288562) | Human oral metagenome isolate pre3_saliva, whole genome shotgun sequencing... | isolation source: mouth | host: Homo sapiens | place: USA: California | reverse complement strand
GCGACCACCGCGGCATGCGCCTGACCCGACGCATGAAAGCCGTGTTTTGGTGGTGCTACACCCACTCTCCCCACCCGCAACCAGCAGCGACAATCCTGGCGACCATGCCCACCGACGAAGCCCTCGAAAATGCCTGGTACCACGCCAGCCAAACCCACCAAGCCACCGGCACCATCCCCGGCTGGGGCGACGCAATCTGCTGGAACGAACTCCACCACACCACCCCTTACCACAACACCTGGGACTAACCCCAGCAACACGAAATATCCTATAACCCGACATGCCTGACTCTACCTTTGATCGCCCTGATTTGAACGTGTTCACGCGCCTGGATGGCCTGGGGCTGGAGGTGACGGGCCAGCATATTGAGCCAGACCATGCAGCACTGGCGTGCCGGATCGCTCGTGAGGACCGGTGGTGTCGACGCTGCGGATGCCAGGGCCTCGGACGAGACACGGTGATCAGGTGCTTGGCGCACGCGCCCTACGGGTGGCGCACCTTCATCATCCGCAACCAGTACAACGCCGGGGTCGTCGCCTTGATCGATGACTTCTCTAACCTCCGCCACATCCACAGCAGCCTTAGTGGCACACTCGCTATTGATTGCGTACCCCATCAAGCAGCCTGGACCAGAGCTGTATAAGGAAACTGTCAATGACTTGCACGCAGGCTCCTCGTCAAATATGAAGCGCTACTTTCGTATTCTGTCTTCTCATGCCAAGCGTACGAAAAGTTTGACAGCCCATCACTTGTTCAGCTATTATTAAAGGTAAGTTTTACTTGTCACAAAGTTGTGTTTGATACCGCAAGGAGGACGTCATGTCCACGGATTCCTGTATTTCAGGGTCTATGCGCCCGTTGCTGCGTCGAGATGTGATCTTCGGTGACACAGGGTTCGGGGTCTATGTTCGCGGAGAAGATGAGGGGTTAGTCCTTCAAGGCAAGACCGTCTACAAGTGGCTTAAAACCGTTGCTCCACTCCTGGATGGCAAGAGAACGATGGATGAACTCCGTTCCATGTTGTCCAAATCTCAGCGAGAGATGCTCGAGAAGCTGGTTGTGGCCCTGGCCGACCGCAATCTGGTGCGGGATGACGAACCCGAAGATGAGTCCGTCCTTCCGATTGATATCTCCGAAAAGTATGCTAGCCAGATCTCTTTCATTCATCACTTTGTAACTTGCCCACGTCGACGCTTTGACAAGTTCCGGAACGCCCGGGTTGTTGCGGTTGGGGACACTGCGATGCTTCGCGCCGCTGTCAAGATGTTGCACGCCAATGGAAACGAGTCGGCTGAAGTTGTGAGCTCGTTGGACGGTTTAAATCTTGATGCCTTTGACGCTGTTCTCGTTGACTGCGACGCTGTTGGTGCCTCATGCATCTTCCAGCTAGAGCGGCACGCGAAGGAGGCTGAAGTTCTCCTCATTCCTGCAATGACTCTCGGGCAGCGTTCCTTTGTTGGGCCTGCTCTGGGCGCTCCGACGTCCCCGCGCTGGGCCACTGTGCTTGCCAGACTGGCTGGTAGTTTGCCGCGGGAGCAGGCGATTCAGTTGCATCAGCGAGCGATGTTTGGTCAGCTGCTGCCGTACTCAGCTCCAAGCCACACTCTAGCAGGCATGCTCGGAACCATGCTCGGCTTCGACATATTCCGTTATTTCACTGGGTGTCTGGCCCCTGAGGTCTCCAATCGACTGATCATCCAGAACCATGAAACTATGGATTTGACCGCCGAGACGGTTCTCGCACATCCCCTTAGCTACGAAGATGAAGCTAAGGCTCTTGAGCCCTTCGATGTGGATGAGTTCGTTGCCGACCTCGACGCTGCTGCTATCCCTTGTGATCTTCGTCAGGGCCCTGAGCAGCATGACGAGGTTAGTGACTACATGCCGATTCTCGGTTTCTACACTGGCCTTATTCACGATCTGACAGACGACGGCGTTGAGCAGTCTCCGGTTAAGGTATCCTCGGGCACTGTTGTTCAGATCGTCCAGCCCGGCATGACTGCACCGGATCGGTGCTCACTGTCAGCCTTCAATCTGCATACCCCTCTTCAGGCTCGCTGCACCCTGGTGATGAACGCGGCCATCGCACACGCTGAAACCTGGGGCAACTTGGAGTACAGTCAAAATGTTGAGGCGGAAATTCAGCCTCAGCAGCTTGTTTCCTGGCTTGGTTCCGCTCACGAGGATTTTCCTGACCGCAGCGTTGTCGGTGTCAGCTTGAGGTCTGGCGCGACGATAACTGTCCCTGCTGCTGCAGCTTTCCCTCTGTCCCCCGAAAATCGCAATGTTTGGTTCGAGAGTGACTATGTGGGCACTGGAGCTGGCCGTAGCCTGGCTAGCGCTGCCCGAGAGGCAATCTTGTCGGCCATTTCTGATCTAGCACTGCGTGAAGCCCTAAAATCCGCTTCGAATCTGCCCACAGTAGATCTGTCTGCAGCCACAGATGACTCTGATCTTGGCTTCTTGCGCAACACCCTCAACATCATGGAGCTTTCCTGTACCCTTGTTGATGTATCGCGTCCTGGTCTTGGGGCCACCATGTTGGGTTTTCTGCCGGGAGTTACACCTGAGGTCCGAACAGCGCCAACTATGCGCGAGGCTGCTGTAGAAGTACTGACTAACCTTGTCGGCCGCGCACAGACTGAACAAGATACTGCTGCGTTTGGTTTACTCACCGACCTCGACACGGCAGGTTTACCGATAGGGACTGACACTATTCCCCATAACGATACGAGACACGACTCAAAGATGAGTGAAATCGTGTCTGAACTGAAGATGAGCTTCGACCCGATTTTGGTCGAAACCACCACCAATGATCTTGAGCTGTGTTCACTGCGGACTGTGCGCGTCCTGTTGGCCGCTGACTCCGCATCGTCAGACAAGGAGGTGAGAACTAAGGCAGCAAGTCCTTTAGCTATCTGAAAAGAACAGCCAGTGTTTAGCAGCTGCGACCCGACCGTAACCACTGCTGAGCTGGCTTGTCTGGAAGTTGAGACTTCAAGGTTCTGGAGAAGGGGCCTCGATGAAGGTCTGGCGCTCTCACTTCACTCACTCTACTGGAGACACCTCCAGATGTGCTTCATGTTCCACATATATTCACTGAAGGGTTTTATCATGAACGAAACGTCTGCTCTGAACGAAATTGCTAACCTTGAGGTCGACACTTTCGAGATTCTCGAATTGGTTGAGCTCGACGAGGATGCCATGAAAGTCTGGTGCTCCTGCTCTACCTCAAGCTGCTGCGCCTGCTCCTCCAGCTCCTGCGGTTCCTGCACCAGCACGTCTTGTTCCTGCGGTTCTACCTCAAGCTGTGCATAACTTCCTATCATAAAATCGAAATCAAATCTTCGAAGGAGAAACGATAATTATGGAAACTCCGGCCCTCAATGAAATTGCCAACCTCGAAGTCGAGACCTTCGAGGTCATCGACCTGAAGGAGTTATCCGAGGATCTGGCTAACTGCTGTAGCACTACATCCTGCGCTTGCAGCACGACCTCGTGCTGTTCCTGCAGCACCTCTTCAACATGCAGCACTTCGTGTTCCACCGGTTCTACGTCGAGCTGTGCATAGTTGGTAGTCTGGCGATGGGAGGCGGGATCCTCGACTTAACTCGGGATCTGACTCTGCCAGGCTAGAGGAGCTCACCTCCGGCAACTTGCTCTTGGCAGTAGGTCCCAACCCTTCGCGCCTCGGCTCAGAGTCCCATTCTGAGCCGTTAGCCTCGAAGGACGGATCTCGCTGCGTAATTTGAAGAAGACGTTGGGCGTGACCGGAGAGCATTCACATTGAGGAGTTAGAAATGACCAACACACCATCCTTTATTCCTGTTCCGCTGGGGCTAGATAATTATCTGGATGACACGGTGCTGCGTCAAATGATCGAGGATGTCGAATCCAGCGGGGCTGACGTGGTAGCGTTTCACGCATCCCACGGTGTGGTTATTGTACCAGTTAACCCTCCTCATAAGGGTGTTGGGGGATGTTTCGCTTGTTTGGCTCGCAGGTGGCAAATTCTTCGTGTTGAGGAGGAGAGAAACACTCTCGAATCTGGTGGTGAAATGCTGGCAGTCGATCCGCTATCTCTCTCTGAAGAACCTTTCAAGTCAATCATTAATTCCGTCATCAATGCCATGCCCTCTGCCTGGCCATGTACCCCTAAGGGCTACACCATGGTCTACAGTCTCAAGGCTGACTCGAATGAAATTAGTGCTATTCCTTTGATCGCTGACAGTAGCTGCCCACGCTGCTTTTCGGTGATCGCATGTCCCGAAAGTGCCTCTGAGATACACCTGCGGCCGCGACTCAAGAAGTCAGTAGACGATAACCGCACCACGAAGGTGCGCGATTACGGCATTGAGCCCGATGCGTTTGCCAACCCCATCTGCGGAATGCTAGGCCCAGTGGTTGGGCGGGGTTACGACTCGACAACGACTGCGATGGCCACGGGTTACCACAGAGTTCGTGGAGGTGTCAGTGAAATACATGAGTTTTTCTGGAGCGGTCACGCCAACAACTTTGAAGACAGCGTTCTCCTAGGAATTCTGGAAGGAATCGAGAGGCACAGCGGCCTGATTCCAAGGCGTTACGCGCCTGCTATGGTAGCGAGTTACTCTTCAGTAAAGGACAGGGCGATTGACCCGAGGTTAGTCACTTTGTATCCGTCTGAGTTTTATGAACATCTCCCTCATCGCTTCACTAAATTCACCGAGCAACTTGAGATTCCATGGGTTTGGGCCTGGTCCCTCCGTGACTCTAAACCGCTCCTTGTTCCCTTGATCTTCTCTTACTATCTCAATGCAGACGCTAGTACGAATTTTGTAGCCGAGTGTTCAAATGGCTGTGCCACGGGGGGCTCGCTCGAAGAGGCCGCGCTGTTTGGCCTGATGGAGTTGATTGAGCGGGATGCATTCGTAACAGCTTGGTTTAGTAAGGCACCACTACCCGAAATTGATGTCGCAGCCATTCGCGAGGATGATGTTCGACACATGATTAATCGCTTGGCGATGCTAGGGTATGACGTTAGGGCATTCGATAATCGTGTGGACTTTCCCTTCCCGGTAGTTTCAGCTGTTGCAGTCAGACGAGATGGTGGCCAGGGTGCCCTGTGCTACGCAGCCGGTTCGGGGTTCGACCCGATCGACGCGTTCCGTGGTGCCCTGTGTGAAATTGCATCATACGTGCCTGGTTTCGAGGATCGAGTCAACGCCAATAGGGAATTGATTGATGCAATAGTTCAGGATTATAGAAAGTGCACGGAGTTGAAGCATCATGCTCTTCTCCATGGTGCGTCTGAAATGCGTTGGGCTTCTGACTTTCTGCTGAAGCAGGAGCAGTCGGTGCGTAGACTCGACGACCTGTACGAGGATTGGTATCAATCAAGGCCTCGCAATCGAGATTTGGCTGAAGACTTGAAATTCGTCGTGGAAACCTTGGCCAAAAAAGGCTTTGACGCTTTGGTTGTGGATCAAACTTCGCCCGAACAAGAAGCACTAAATCTATTTACTGTTAGCACAATCGTTCCGGGCTTAGTCCCGATCGATTTCGGTTGGACTATGCAGCGTGGACCCTTGATGCCTCGGGTTCGAAATGCTCCGGTGGAAGCAGGTTGGTTCGAGGCTCCTCTGAAATACGAGGATCTCAACCCAGTTCCGCACCCATTCCCATAATCGTTGATATTGAAATAGTTGAAAGGATAACTTCATGTCTGCTGAATTTAAGAACATGCAAGCACCATCAGCAGCCTCCTCCTATATTAGAAATGTCTTGTGCCGCGCTCAGATCCCCTTGGAGCCTGAAGACCACAAGACCAACTGGGAAGACAAACCTCGGACTCACAAGGTGTATTCGGGTGCTAAGACTATTCGATTCCACGGCGGTTTATCAGCTAACGACATGACCCTTGAGCAGGTTTTGATGAATGGGGAGTCGGCTGATTTTCGCCCTTATAATATTGATGCGCTGATCGAGTTATTGTGGGCGGCCTATGGCATTAAGCTGCGCAAACTTCAGATTTATCGCAACGAGGGCGTCAGCCACATTCATGAGTACTTGCGTCCCGTCTGGGGTAGGGGGGCTTCTGGTGGCGGCTCTCTGTATAGCCTTGAGGTCTACCTGTGCAATGCAGGAGAGGAGGGGCTGGTACCTGGTGTCTATAACTGGAACAGTAGCCGTAATGAACTCCAACGGCTAGTCGTTGGCAATGTTACTGATCGTGTTCGTCAGGCGCTGCCTGATCCCGTCAAGGGGGCGAGCTCTTTCCTAATTTTGACTATCAAGATGTGGAAGAATTCGTTCAAGTACTCAACCTTCGCTCCTCATGTTACCGCGACCGATATTGGTACCGCCTGCAGCTCATGGGCGTTGTGGGCACGCTCTCGCGGTCTGGACTTTAGGCCGCAGCTTTGGTTCGACGAGTTAGCGCTCAATGAGCTACTTTCACTCGATTCTGACCTGGAGTCGGCTGTTGCAGTTGTTCCGCTGGATTTTGGCGCGGGTGAAATTAGCGCGAGTTGGAACGGCAATGTGCTGCGCGAGGAGAGCGAGCGGTCGTCTAAGCTTCTCCGATGGGACAGGAACGAGCTAGTCGTTCGCGAAATGCGGGCAGCTGGACGGGGAACCATTCCCGCTGCACATGATCATCCGTCTAGGAAGTCTGGTCGCAAGGTTCTTGAGACCATCGAATTGCCGGCACCTGCGCCTCTCGCTATGCCTCTCGTTGATACGCTGCGCACGCGACGTAGCACATTTGGCATGTTGTCCAATTGTGTTGGCCCGTTGACCCAGCAAGACCTGCACGCTTTACTCCTGGCTGGACTCCGAGCCAATGAGGGCGTCGACTTCGCTGGCTTAGCCTCGCACGAGACGATCGGTGCGTGGGTGCTTGTGAATAATGTTGAAAAACTGAAGCCGGGTGCTTACCGTTATCAGAATGGCAAGCTGGAGTTGATGGTTGAAGGAACCCTATATGATTTCCAGCAGCGCACTTATTATCTGAAGAACTACGATTTCGGTTCGACGGCTGCTGTGATTACCCTCACGGGATGGCCTGATCATCTGATGAATCAAATGGGCCCAAGAGGGTTACGAGTGCAGGATGCACTATTGGGGGCTGCATGCCAGTATATCTACCTTGCCGCAGCGAGCCTGCAACTTGGTTGCGGTGCTGCCCTTGGTTTTGCTTACGATGCTTACGCGGAATTGTTTGACACTGCACGGGTAGATTCAAAGGATCCCGAGGATGAGTGGCCAATGTTGATTCTGGCGGTAGGCCCGGAACAATTGGATATCGCTGAGGTGCAAATGGAACTGGAGCCGACGGATGATTAGTGCAAATCATACACCCGCGAAGCATAGTACTGATTTCACACCGTTTTTCATGTGTCGCACCAGTGGCCTACCCTATGATGTAGTCAAGGGTTTGGAAAGCCCAGACATGGCTACTTGGGCCAAGTGCGTCATAGAAGCTGAAAAGAAACTTGTCTCTGCAGAAAGAGACCTGAACGCGGCTCTGGAAAGTGCCATCGGCGGGAATAACGATCAGGCCAACAGGCGAGCCCTACTTCGACTGCGGCGAACGGCCCATAAGTTGAAAGCTCCGGAGGACCTTAACGGTGCCATCGAGGCAGTGGAGAGGCATGGCCTTGCCGGGTTGGTCAAGGATTGGTTCGCTTTGGTGCGGAGGTATGAGGATCTTCTTGCTGATGGCTCCAAGCTGGTGGACGCGGATGAGAAGGCTACTTCGGATTATCTCGTTGAGCTTTCGCAAAGGCCGGAAATCAGGGGTGCTCTCGTCCTAGCGAATGCTAGAACTGAGTCTGGCCTAGATGAATTTGCGAAAATGAACTTGTCCCAACGGCGCAAGAAGCGGCCACGCCGAGAGTGGCGAACCCTGCTCACGTATGCGTATCGTGCCGCATGCAAAACAAGCCCTTTCTCATCATTAACAACAATTAGTTTGGGTAAATTTGGTGAGCAAAGCTCGCTTATGGGCGCACGAGGTCAAACTTGGATGAAGTCCAAAGTGCGCTTGAACGTGGCCTTGCTTCCCCGCATCACCGCGTGCCTGATGAATCACAAGACTTATGCAGCCGACCTGCCAGTGGCACTTGTCTCTGGCTGGGAGATCAAGTCTGAGCGACTAAAGTATATGCGTCGTAGGCGACTCATGGAGAAGTCTGATTCAAAGATCTCTTTGGACCGTATGCAGGAATCGATTTTCTACTTGTCTGCGGGCGAAATAATGCAGTGTCTGGTAGCGATAATCGAGTCGAAACCTGGAATCCGATTGAAAGAAGTAGAATCTGCGCTTGGTGAACGCCTAGCTTTACAAGCTACGGATAAAGATATCTCAAGGTTCCTCTCTACCCTTCTCCGTTTGGATTTGCTCACTACGCCTCAACTGTCTGTGGACATCCACGCTGATGACCCCGTTGGCAAGTATATTGAGTCGTTGTCAGAACTGGGTTGCCAATGGGCGGAAGAGCTAGCAGCACAACTGAGTGAGATTAATCTTCTGGCGAAGTCTACTGCCAATCAGCAGCCATCTGCACGTCGCGCCACATTGATAGAACTTCAGTGTAAACTCGTGAAATTATTTGAGGCCATCGGAGAAGAGGAATCTGTTCTGCCCGGTAACTTGCTGTACGAGGACTCGGCGAACTCTGAACTCGAGATTGTTGCTTCAGAGGCGCTCTGGAATGATTCCCTTGCTGAGGATTTAGCTCGGTTTAGCTCGATCCTAGATGTTTTTGACATTTTGCTCCCGCAGAGGATTCTATTGAAAGGGTTTTTCTTAGCACGCTTTAAGCCTGATGGGGAATGTTGCGACTTCCTGAAATTCGTGTCCGACTTCCATATGGACCTGTTTGACGAATACCTGAAGTCAAACATGAGGCCGACACCCTCAGCGTCAGATGGAATGCCAGGCCCGCCGCACAATTGGCTTAACATGCCCGAAATTGATGCTATCTATGCCGCCCGAGTTGAGCTAGTAGAACGGATGCGCGCAGCCTATGCAGACTATGATGGCGGAGTCATGAGTCTCGATGAGGAGTTTTTCAAGGCGGTTAGCTCGCTACTGCCGGAAACAAGCGGTTCTATCCACAGAAGTTTCTTCGTTCAGGTGGCTGGTACTGATCCGGGGCGAGTCGTGATGAATCAGACCTATTCGGGGCTGGGTCTGATGTTTTCACGATTTTTACACATCTTGGATGATGTTGAAGTCGGTCCTGGACAGGTTTCCACACGGGTGGCGGATCGATTGGATGAGCTGCAGCCTGAGGGAGCAGTTTTTGCCGAGATGACTGGCGGGTTTGATTCGACAAATTTGAATCTTCACCCGTCAGTGACTAAATATGAAATCGCCTGCCCTGGTGAAACGAGCTCTCGCCCTAAGGAGCTTCAAATTCCAGTCGAGGATTTGCGCGTGCGCTACAATTTTCAGACCAATGAACTGTACCTTTACTCGGCGAAACTGCATAAAAGGGTTATCCCCGTCTATTTGGGTTTTCTGATGCCATTGGCGTTGCCCGATGTGCAAAGAGTACTGCTCATGTTCACCACTAACCGAATGGCTCGGTTGGACATGTGGACTGGCACAGACGAACCATTGGGTGATCGTGTGATTGCCTCACACCCGCGGTTATGCCATGGGAGTCTGGTACTGGTCCGGCAGACTTGGAAGACAAATCCCTCGAAACTGCCGCATCGCAAGTCGTTCGCTGAAACCTCAGAGTGGTATCTGGCGTGGCAGCAATTTTGTCGGGAGCACAATTTGCCGCGCTTTGTCTTTGCAACGTTGGGAAGCCTGCCAGGTTCGGACGAAGACGAGTTGGAAGGCGAGGGCGACAACACAGTCGGTGGAAATGTTGCTGGATTTGGTAAGACGAAGCCGCAGTATATTGACTTTGAATCTCTGTCGTGCTTATGGCTGCTCGACGAGATGATTCGTCAAGGCGCTTTTAGGTTGGTATTTCAAGAGATGTTGCCCTCCCCTAACGAGATGTGGCTAAAGAACTCTGAGGGTAGTTATGTCTCAGAACAGACAATTGAGATCCGCTTCGGCCAGAAGGGAATATCGTGGTAGAAGTTTCGCCGGTTGCATATAACGAAGCCGATTATCCAGAGCCGTCGGCGCGTGAAGATTGGTACGCTTACTATATTTTTTATACCAGCAACAATAATCCACTCCTCATTGACTGTATAAAGCCATTAATTGAAGAGTTGCGCGACCTGAATTTGATCGAGCGTTGGTTCTTCATTCGATACTGGCAGGAGGGGCCCCATCTTAGACTTCGAATTAAGCCGCGTCCTGAGTCCTTTGATCGGGTTAAGTGGATAGTTAACGAGCGAGTGGCAGCATTCCTTAAAGCGCGTCCGGCACTTTATGAGGTAAAATCAGAGATCGTTGGCGACATCTATAAAGATATGTTCTTGATGGAAGGTAGTGAAGAGGAATGGAACGAGCTCTACGGAGACGATGGCATGCCGATTCGGCCCTCAAACTCCACGTCCGTTGAGGTGTACGAACCTGAATACATTAAGTACGGTGGCCCACATGGTGTTGAAATTTCCGAACAGCATTTTGAGGATTCCAGTGATCTGGTATTGAGTTTATTGGATGAAACTAATGCCCATGTTCGTTCAGTTCTGTTCGGTCTGGCCTTGCAAATTATGTTTGTGACTATCGGAACATTTTTCCCCGACAGGGGGGATCAATTGGAGTTTCTAAAGGCTTATCAGTCATTCTGGAAAACAATCATGCAGCAAAATCCCAAAACCGATGAGTATGAGAATAACTTTGCGCGAATGGGAGAGCGTCTGTATAAACAGATCGTCGGCCTGAGTGAGCTTGTTGAAGGTGACCGCCAGGAGGAGCTGCCGAGCTTCTTGAGTGACTGGGGTGTCAAGGTGCGCCGCACTCGTGAGCAGTTGAATGAGGCCACCCGTGAGAGCAAAATCTTGTTGATGTCTCGTGAGAGCGGTGCTCGTAACGTAGCGGACGATGAACACAAAGCGAGGTGGTCTTTGCTTATACCTTATATCCACATGACCAATAATCGAATTGGTATCAGCATTCCTGAAGAGATTTATCTCTCGTACCTGCTGCAGCGACACCTTGAGGCGTGTTCATGACATATCAGGATCTGGACCTAACTATTCGACCTGGGGTTATCCTCGGTCCTGCGATTGCTCGCGACGGAGTGTCGGTCCATATGGTTTACAATGTCGAGGAGAACTCCTTCTATATCGTTGGCGATCGTGAGTTTTTCATTATCGACAGATTGAACCGAGGGCTTGACCTTGATTCGATCAGCCAAGCGTATGCGGATGTCTTTGGTAAGGCATTAGGTGTGCAGTCGTGGCGCCAAATGGCTGTGCTGTTAGGGTCTAAGCGTCTTCTGTTGGCAGATGGATTTGAGTTTGATGTTGAGAGCCGCAAAAAGCGGCTCATTCGAAAATGGGGACTATCGTCTGGAAGGTTTGGACTTTTTGATCCGGGTTTGCTAATAGCTGGTATTCAACGCCATTTTCCTTGGATGATATCAAAATGGGCTCTTATTTTCGGCGTGCTGAGCTGTACTATTCAATGCATTGTCGTTGGTTGTCACTTTCGCTCTATGAAGGACGCTGTTGGTCATGTTTTTTCTGATGTTCCCACGATTGCTGCCCTTTCCGTCGTAATATTATTTGTTTCAATGTTTGCTCACGAGATGGGGCACGCGCTAGCGTGTGTAGGCGTGGGTGTTGGGTGTGGTGAGATTGGTCTTGCGTGGCGTCTGCCAATGCTTTATTTTTACGCAAGCACTGATGAGGTCTACCTCGTTGCAGCACATCGCCGTGTCATAGTGTCCGCTGCCGGCATATTGGCCGGATCGGTTCCTTTACTTCCATTTGCGGTTGCTTATCCGTTCTTAGGGAAAGGTGTCGCGGCCGAGCTCGTCGCAGCCATTCTTCTCCCCGGTTTTTTTGCTACAGTTGTCAATCTTCTTCCCTTCTTTGGGCTTGACGGTCAAAGAATTGTGAGTCATTCTTTGGGGGTCTGGAACGTATCTTCCGAAGGGAGAAGTTGGATCCTAAACGCCGTTTTTCGTAAAGATACGCGCAGATGTTTCAGCTCGAGTGTCAAAATTTTCGCGATATTCGAGTTGCTTGCCACCGCGCTACTCGTGGTGGCTAGCACCTGGTGGTGGATAGAGTATTTGACTGCAGTGGTCGGTGCGGGTTGGGCGACCATAATTTTCAATCTGGGTTGGTTCATTTGTGGATTGGTGCTGATTCATTTTGTTTTCAGCAATCGGAAGGCGTATTGATGGGACCAGTTATAAAAGTGACTCCGGAGACGTCGCGAATAGATGCCCCCATTCAGATAACGGCAGCAGGTCTCGTCCCTCGAGAGCGGGTGACCATTCGAACAAGGGTTGTGGACGGCGCGCTGAGGGAGTGGGAATCAGTCGCCATTGTTGACGCGGATGGTGCAGGTGCGGTCGATCTGTCCCGAATGGCCCCTTGTGAAGGCTCGACATATCTTGGTGTTGATGGGCAGGGGCTGCTGTGGTCAATGAAGGGCCCTGATCAGTCGAAATTCTTTACCCGCAATCTTCCAGTCGAATTGGAGTATCGTTCGGAGCTGCTTCGCGGTGATAGTGTCATCGCTTCCGCCCACTTCCGTCGGCATTTCGGTGAAGATGTCACATACGAGTGGGTGCATGAGCCTCCCGTGGTGGGTACATTTGCTCGTCCCAACGATGGGTTGCCGCATCCGGGCGTCCTGTTGCTGCACGGCTCTGAGTCTGCCGATTTGGCTGCCGCCGCCACGCTCATCGCATCTGAGGGCTATTCCGTCTTGGCCCTTAGGTGGTTCGGGTGTGAGGATCGTCCTCCGCACTTGGTCAACGTTGACCTGAATGACGTTGATGATGTCGTCACATATATGTACAATGATGATCGTGTGTTGGGGGATCGCATCGCAGTGATTGGGATGTCACGTGGTGCGGAGCTGGCGCTTGAGGTGGCAGCGGATAATGTCAACGTGGGACTGACTATCGCCCTCTCACCCTCTTCCATCAGGCAAGCGGGTATCGGCGAGAACTATTCATTCAAGGATCCCGCATGGGTTCGGGACGGGGAGCCCCTCGAATGGGTATCTGGCGGGAGCGGATTTGGAATGATGGTCATGTATCTATCCTCCGTGATCCGACGAAAGCCGATGCGTCAGACGCGCGGCTTCCTGGAAGACCTTCATAAGAAAGTCGAGGCCGTCGAACGGTCAGCTATTCCTGTAGAGAAGTGCAACGGCCCCCTTGTCTTGATCGTTGGGGATGACGATGGGCTGTGGCCGTCCCAAGAATATGCTGAGCGAATTGCTGGCAGGCTCGCGGACGCGGAGTGGCCGGGTACTCTGAGGGTTGAGTGCTTGCCTGGCGCGGGGCACTTTGTTGGACTCCCCTATGCGCTTCCCTCCTTGCCGCCGATGTGTATTCTCAAGCCCACGTTATTGTTCTCCATTGATTTTGGCGGGTCAGCGTCGGCGAATGCCGAGTCGGCCAGAAAGGTATGGCAGATAGTTCAGGAAGAGTTGTTTCAATGGTGTGCATCTTTAAATTACTGAAAACTGATAGGAGAGGAAATGGAAAAGGTTGTTGACTGCCGTGGTCTGAGCAAAATCTACCGGAACGGAACGGTTGCGCTTGATGACCTCGATTTTAAAGTGGAAAAGGGGGCGATCCATGGGTTGGTGGGCCGGAATGGTGCTGGGAAGACCACGTTGATGAAGTGCCTATTCAACTTGATTCGGCCCACATCTGGAACCATTAGTGTATTTGGCCAGACGCCCGGGCAGATGGCCCACAATGTAGGCGGGTTGATTGAGATGCCTGCTTTCTATAGTCACCTTAGTGGAGAGCAAAACTTGTTGCTATTTGCGGGATATTTCGGCGTGGATAGCGTTGAATGTGGGCGCATTCTTGAACTTGTTGGATTGGCTGATCGATCTGGAGATAAGGCCTCGCGATACTCCCTCGGCATGAAGCAGCGACTTGGAATAGCCATCGCCCTCCTGGGTAGGCCTGAGTTGCTGATTCTCGATGAGCCAGTCAACGGTCTGGACCCGCAGGCGATTGCGGAAACCAGAGATTTGATACGGACCCTTCGAGAGTCTGGCACGACTATCTTGCTTTCCAGCCATCTGCTAGGAGAGATTGAGCAGGTGTGCGACACTGTTACTGTCCTGGAGTCTGGCAAACTTGTGGCTGAGGGTACGCCAGAACAGCTTCGCCAACAGTTCAACGGTCAGGCTCCGTTCGAGTTTCAGGTCGGGGACGTGGCTAAGGCTTCGCAGCTATTTGTTGGCATTGGTGTGAAGGTTGTAGTCGAGGGGGTAAGTCTCCTGGCATATCTGCCGGAGGATCTGGTTGCATCAGATCTGGTCCGTGTCCTAGTTAAAGCGAATGTTGAGGTCAGGTCTGTCAAGCGACGAGACTCTCTAGAGGCAGCCTATCTGTCGATGACTCAAAAGGAGCAGTGAAATGAGTGCTGTTAGTGTTCAGAATGGTTTGTCAAAAGATTTGTGGCGTATTATTCGCGCAGATTTAAAGGGGGCAATGCTAAGACCGTCGATTCGAATAGCTGTGCTTTTTTGGATCCTCCAAATCGTCGTTTTTGCTTATGGTATTCCGTATGTCCTATACCGCTCGTCGATTGATGGAATCGGGCCCGAAACTGCTGAAGCTCTTCGGGCGAGCCTCGAGTTGCCGGTGTTGGGTGAATATGTGACTGCTTCTGTTCCTTTCTATGGCATTCCTGTTGGTGTTGCAGTAGGTGCTATTTTGATTTGTAGTGACTATGAATCTAAGACTTTGGGTGTGCTTTTGGCAAGAATCCCTAAGCGGTGGTGGCTTGGTGTCAGTCGACTCATCGCCATCGCCGTAGTTTGTCTGATTATGGCTTTGTCTTCGTTTATCGCAGCGGCAATCTGCTCAACCATTTTCACGGTCATTCGGGGTTCTGACTTCGAGTTTCATTTCGGCGGAACACTGCTTGCTCTTGGAGCCACGACCCTTGGGCTCTTCTCATACGCAGTTCTAGGGGCTCTGTTCGGGTATTTGACCAGGTCGACTCTCGGTGCTGTGATGCTTGGCCTTGGTTGGACCTTCGGCGTTGAAACTCTGTGTATTGGCATATTGTCTGGATCCTCTGATGTCTTTAAGTTCCTGCACGGGTTTACGTTGACTGGTAACATCGGTTCGCTTCCGTCCGCGTTAGACAAAACGGCAGTGCTTAGTATGCAGCCTTTACTTGGGGTTAACACACTGCATTCAGGTCTGGTAGCTGTGGTGATCATAGCTTGTTGGCTGTTGGCTTGTGCGTTTCTGGGGATCTCACTTCTGTGCAGGAGGGATGTAGCCTAGCAAATCAGTTCCACTCCCAAGTTGCCTCTGGTAACTGCCGGCGCCGATATTGTCCTTCCTCGTAGACTCATCGCTGTTGTCTCAATTTGGGTCGCAGCGTCGGAGCGGTCGCTCTTTTGTGGCGTCGACGGAAAGGTTGGAGGTTTACCGGCTCTTCCGAGTTGAGTGTGGGTGGAAGCGTCTAGGCCTCCTGCGATGAGGAGCATTCGGAGTTTGTAGTTGGTGGGGTTGCGGTAGCCTCTGGCGGTGCGTCTGCCCAGTTCGATAATGTCCGTTGATGGCTTCTGTTGGCCCGTTGCTGGCTCCGCCGGTGTCGAAGTAGGCCAAGAATGCGTCCTTCCACTTGCGTAGGGTCCGGCCCAGGCGAGCGATTTCGGGGATGGGACAGGCTGGTAGGCGCTGGATGAGATGGGCGGCCAGGCGTTGGCCTTGGGCGGGTGTGGCTTGGTGGAAGACCTCGCGCACTTGCTGGGTTAGTAGGTAGGCGACTTCGACACTGATGTGTGCTTCATCTGCCGTGAAGGCCTCACGGAGGCGTTCTTGTTGGCGCGGGGTGAGCCGATCACGTGGGGCGCGCAAAAGAAGCCGGATTTGATAGAGGGGATCGCCCTTGCGTCCACGGTGACCGGTCGTGTCTTGCTGGACGCGGCGACGCACCTCATCGAGAGCGTCGCCAGCGAGCTTGACGATGTGAAAGGCGTCGAGCACGCTGGTGGCGTCTTGGAGCTGGTCATCAATGGCGTTCTTGCTGTCCCTGGAAGGGGTCCAGCGTCGCGATCTGGATACCGGAGCGAAACTGTTCGCCGCGCCCTTCTAGCCAGTTCTTGTACACGGTGCCAGACCTGCCTGGGACCAGGTCCAACAACCTTGCCGTGGGGTGATCCTCCCCTCGCGTCAGGTCCAGCAGACACGGCTTGATATGGGACCACACGGTATTCCACGTGGTTGCCAGTTGTCGAGCCAGGCCAGCGATGGTGGCTCCCTCGAAGCGCAACTGTCGGATCGCCCAGCGGATCGCCCGCACACCCAAACGCGCCCGGGGTGCGCACATCCGCTCGTCATGTTCCAGGAATGTCACCGTCTGGCAGGAGGATTCAGACCCCAACTACACCCTCAATTATGAAGAGCCAGTAAAGGATAAATCATAAAGGTAGAGATTCCGCTAATAGTTATTGCCACTAGCAGAATGTAAGACGTGAGTTTTGGTCCTTTCTTAAACATGCGTAGTTCCGCCTGTTGAGATTCGTACTGAAATTAAGCTCGAAGCGCTAATCGCTCTATCTTGCGCGATCGCAGCGGTTTCGCCGGTCGCCATGAGGTTGCCGATGCGAGACCGATACGTTCCAACCTCGACGATACGATCACCGATCTCACGAGAAGGTACCCACGTGGGCGCTCCGGGATTGTGCACCAGTTGATCGATGCCGTGGATTGATGCGATGGTTCCGGTGCTTGTAGCGTAAACGCTGACATGAGAGTATCCGCCCCGTATCTCTCGATTCATGACTTCGCACAGCGGGACGTCTAGTGCCTGGTGAACTGCCATGGCGTACGGATTGAAGTTCGTTGTCGCCAGGATACCGGGTGTGATCAGTGCTCCTGCCATTCGCGCATTGATTTCAACCAGCCGAAAACCATTAGACGTCTCGATGAATTCGATGTGTGCCAAACCAAGAGTGTAATCTAAAGTGCGAAGAAGCTGAAAGGCCCATTCTCTAACTTTTGTCTCCCATTGGGAATCTGCGGCCCATGGAAATGATTTGACTCGCTCAGTGAAGTATGGCGGGTCAGATAAGATCCGATTGGTGATGCCAAAGAAGATCTCGTGGTGGGTATCTCGCCATACTTCCGCAGAATAAGCTGGTCCGAAGTAGAAATCTTGAACAACGAAGTCATCTCTTTTGTAGCCAGAGATGTTGACAATCTTGGTTACTTCATCTTCAGACTGTGCGAAGTAGACGCCGATTTTACCCGTACCGTTTCGTAGTTTCATGACCTTTGGCCATGAATTTGAGCGTCTGGCGAATCCATGTGCAATGAGTGCGGATTCAACAGCTTCTTTGTCCCTAAAGAACTCAAGCTTTGCTGTGTCACCAAACTGGTAGAAGCCGAATTTATCGCGAATTTTTGATGCAATGACACCCCACGTGTCGGTGACGCTGAAAACCTGGGCGATTGACGCACGGTTCTTTTCAATATAGGTGGCCAATTCGTCGTGATTCCTGGTGGGGAAAGTGACCATCTCTGCTTCGGTATCACCGTAGTATGCAGCATCCTCAGCTAAAACTCGAAGGTGATATCCATGCTTGTCTGCAGCAGCAGCCATTTCGTCAACTTCGGACATGGCTTCAATTGCTAAGAGAATTTTCTCAACCATTGGTATCATCTTTCTTATGCGTAGATGTGGGCGTTGGAGTAAAAGCAGCGGCTTTCCACTCCATTGTACAGCATGGCGGAGCTAGTTGGTTGAGAGTTGTGATCTACTGAGATCCATGAATTGTCAGGCTGTCAATCTGCTTTCGAACGAGGATATGAGCGTTCCTATAGCCCACGCCAGGGCAAACAAAGAGGGTCAGGTTTCTGGAATCGGACTCGGATAGGTATTGGCCAACAGTATATGTAGCTCCTGCGGCCGAATTGTTGAAGAGTCGAAGTCGACAGTTACCTTTGAAACATATTGTTTGCACGGCATAGTTACGATTGTAATGTGAAAAGCTTGATGAGATGTCAGGTAAGGACCTTGCCCTAGCTCCCCTATGGTGCCACGTTGTGCGCCTTTGAAAATGTACCTCCTATGTAATGAAAGAAGGGCGCTATCGATGATGCGTGGGTGCACATCCATAGATAGCGTATGGAAATTTTGAGTCGTTGCGGCCGGTGGTTGGTTCATAGGGCCCTCTTCAAATAGAGAGAAGTGAAACTATTCTGTGAAGGATGTCTTGAAGTGCATAGGTTGTCAAACCTGTGACGAGCTCAGTATCAAATTGAGGTGAGGTACCCCGACCGACACCTCGTTGTTGGGTGTCAGGCAATATCAGGCACGAATAAACCCGCAGCCCGGCCGGAACTTTGAACGGGGCTGGGCCTGACCCGGCTTTTAGGGAGGCGAAATGCGCGTCCCACCAGGGATATGGCGTGGGCCGCGGGCAAAACAGGCGGCTTCCAGTGATCCTCATGGTTCACTGGGGGCCGCCCGCCGCGTCCACTCTGGTACGGGTGTTTGTTTCAGCCTGTCCGGCTTTGGCGGCGCATCTACTTTGCGACTGCCCGCACGCCCACGGTGATCTCCAAGCGTCGCAGAGTGCGGTGGATGTCAGGGGTACCATAGGTGCCGCGCGACACCTCATGCTCCCAGGCTGTTGTCTCATCGAGATGTCGGCGCGCCACCGACCGCTGGCCCCGCCGGTTTGCTCGGCTATTCCACGCCCACTAGCCCGCGCGGGTGATTCCAAAGCTGATGGCCATCAGGTAAAGAATGTCACCTCGCCAGCCGCCTGTGGTCAGAGGTGCCTGAGCAGGCGGAGGAAAGGGGTTGGGGGTGTGTCGGCCCGCGCATCACATCCGGTCACGGGTGCTTGAGCGAACTTATGAGGCTACCATGACCTCGTGGAAGATTGGTTAGGCGATCCTATTCGATAGGGCTAAGGTCCCGATGACGTAAAAACGCCTAAAACGACGGCTCTATTCCCGACCTTGACATAATCGTGAAACATTTGACTAACTGGTGGATAGCACTAGAAATTGTGGGACCAAGGGACCATCATGGATGTGTCCGAAGGGCACGGCCTCACAAGGGCTAAACCCGCACCGAAATGATACGTAGAGGAGATTCATCATGACCGTTGAGTCCACTGGTTTCAAGGCTTCCGACGTTCTCGCAGGCAACCTGCAGAAGGTCCTCACCGACGTGACCGCTCTGTCCCTCGTGGGCAAGCAGCTGCACTGGAACATCACGGGCGAGGGCTTCCGCTCGCTCCACCTGTACCTTGACGATGTCGTTGACATCGCCCGCGAGGCATCCGACGAGATCGCCGAGCGCATGCGCGCCCTCCAGGTCGTCCCCAACGGCCTGCCCGAGGTCGTCGCCCAGCGCAACACCCTCCCGACCGTCCCCGAGACGCTCGTCAAGACCGATGACGCCGAGGAGCTCGCCGTCGCCGCCATCAACGCGACCGTCGGC